>SXGQ01470211.1_pt1 | contig 67808 bp, 63 predicted proteins | sample 3178371 | NCBI WGS metagenome assembly SXGQ01 (sample SAMN11356859, study PRJNA531348) | freshwater metagenome | isolation source: freshwater sample F1-20 | place: China: Fuxian Lake, Yuxi | collected 2017-12-25
GCGCGCACCCTCGGCGGCGAACAGATCAACAGTGGCGCGCCCGATGCCGGACGTGCCGCCAGTTATCAACGCCGTTTTATTGGCGAGGCGCATAAGCTTTGGCCAGCGCACTGGCTAACAAGCATTCAGCTGGGCAGCAAGCCCGCAAGTAAAACGTGGTCATCGCAAAATCACCTTTCTGTCCCGGTGGCTGAGATCACTTTGAACCCAAGCAAAACGAGCACAAACAAGTGCGCGCTGGTCACGATGACACCAATCTTTTCGCGCAACTGATTAATGAAAATCGCCACGGTATTGGACTTGTTGAGATTGGCGGTCAGTTTGCGAAGTGCTTGGCTCATGAGACGAGCTTGCAGACCCATGTGACTATCGCCCATTTCGCCTTCAATTTCGGCACGAGGGGTCAAAGCGGCAACGGAGTCAATAACGATGACGTCAAGCGTGGCCGAACGAACCAACATGTCAACGATTTCAAGAGCCTGCTCGCCGGTATCGGGCTGTGAGATGAGCAACTTGTCGATGTCGACGCCGATGGCACGGGCGTAGACAGGGTCCATGGCATGCTCGGCGTCAATGTAGGCGCAGACACCTCCGTTGCGCTGAGCTTCGGCGACTACGTGCATTGCCAAAGTTGACTTACCAGATGATTCTGGTCCGTAAATCTCAACAACACGACCACGTGGCAAACCGCCAACGCCGAGAGCAACATCAAGAGCCAAGGCCCCTGTGGAGATTGCTTCGATCGCCATATCGGTTTTATCACCCATGCGCATGATGGCACCTTTGCCATATTGCTTTTCGATTTGGGCGAGGGCTACTTCAAGTGCTTTCTCTCGATCTGTGCTCACTGCATTTCCTTTCTCGGTGGCGATGATCTTGGATGATGAACTGGATGCTTTGTTTGTCATGTCTGGGACCTTAGGAACGGGGTGTGGCACAGAAGGTTGTGAACTGCGACCTCACCGTATTGGCGAATAACAAGAGCGTAACTACGAACGAGTGTTCGGTCAAGCATTGTCCGGGCGAACAGATGTTTGACCTGCTCAGAGAGGGTGCCTTACGGCGCCGATGTGTTCAACCAAGCCGCAGCCTCGTCAATTTCAGCACAACCCATGGGTCATACCCGTAGATCAATGGCCATCCACATGGTGTGCGTTATCGGCCAGGTGAGAACCGCAACCAACACCTCAGCAATGGCTAGAACCACAAATAATGTGAGCACAGGAACATCTGGAACGGTGAGGCCAATCGCGACTCCTGAGGCTGCAACCAACTAGCAAGTATTGGCGACTCGAGCGATTGTCATTGACTCGAGTTCTGGCCCTGAGTATTGCGAGTGCGTGGAAGTCCACAAGCAAGACAACGATCCCGTTGTTGAAACCAGGTCTGAAACCATGCGTGCCGATCACCACGGCGCGGACAACAGCGGAGCAACGATTGAACAATCATCCGCCTCGTCGAGAGTGTTGTTTGCACCACGGAAATAATTTGCCCAATCAGGCCGTGAGTTCGTCAACAAACTCACTAAAAACATTGGCGTAACGCATTGACTCTTCGTCGCTATGCATGATTGAGATAAGCCACTGTTCATCAAGACCAGGTGGCAACAAAATGCCACGATTGATGCCGAAAATCCACTGCGCAAAAGCAAGATCTAAATCGCTTTTCTTATAGTCGCGATAGTTACGAACTGGTTCCGCGGTCCACGTCACACAACCTTTAGCACCAAATTGCAAAACCTGTGCCGGCAGATTGGCTTCTTCAATGATGTCACTGCAGGCATCAACTAACAATTTGTTGCGACCAATAGCGATCGCAGTTGCCTGAGGTGTGCACACTTCTGACAGCACTGCCTTGGCGGCGGCCATACACAACGGATTTCCGTTATAAGTTCCGAGGTGAATCACACGCCCCATAGTGATTTGGTCCATGTATTCGCGTTTGCCACCGAAGGCCCCGAGTGGCAGTCCGCCACCGATTGATTTTGCTAAGGCCACCAAGTCAGGAGTGACTCCCAGCGCGCCCGTTGCTCCACCCCAGCCCGCTGTAATACCAGTCTTCACTTCATCAAAGATCAGCAATGTTCCGTAGCGCGTCGTGATTTCGCGAACGGCTTCAAGATAGCCAGGATCGGGAAGACAAATACCGATGTTCTCCATCACAGGTTCAACAATGAAACAAGCCACATCTTCGTGACGCAACACACGCTCAAGAGCCTCTGCATCGTTATACGGAACCACGATGGTGTCCCCAAGGACCGCCTGCGTGATGCCAGCAGTGGCAGGCACCGAATTCGGACGATCTACTGGTCCCGCATCTTCAAGTTTCGGCTTCATCGAGATCATCACTTCATCGTGATGCCCGTGATATCCACCCTCAACTTTGACGATCTTGTCGCGACCAGTGGCACCGCGGGCGACACGAATAGCATCCATCGTGGCTTCGGTCCCGGAGTTCGTAAAGCGCCACATTGGCAAGCCGTATCTCTGACCTAAAAGTTCGGCGACATCGGCATTGAGTTCACACGGAGTGACAAATAAGGTCCCATCATCGAGTTGAGCATCAATGGCACGACGGACCAACGGATTGACATGACCACTAAACAAAGCTCCGAAGCCCATGTCGTAGTCGACGTATTCGTTGTCGTCAACGTCCCACATATTTGCGCCACGCGCCACCTTCACCACAATGGGGTGAGGATCATACGCCTGGAAACTTGATGGCACGCCCAGTGGCATGACGAGACGAGCCCGCACAGATGCTTTCTGGGAGCCTCGAGTCCGCTCGGCGTACCGGGCGACTTCTCGCTGAGTAATTTCCTTCGCTCTCCAACCGAGGCTGTGAGCACTACTGATTGCAGATTCCGTGGAGGACACGGTTAAACACCCCTTTAAGGTTGATACCACCCTAACAGCAGATTGACAGCGCCCAACGCACCCTCACAGCAGGGCGAAAATAAAGGTGCGAAACCCGCAGTGATATGGCAGAATAGGCGTTCACATGGTGGGCGTAGCTCAGTTGGTTAGAGCGTCAGTTTGTGGTACTGAAGGCCGGGGGTTCGAGACCCCTCGTTCACCCAAAACATACGAAGTCCGGTCAGTTTTGACGGATACTTAGGTAGGTACTGGGAGGCATCTACACTGGTCTTTCGTGTAATGGCACCTCTAGCTCAGCTGGCAGAGCAGTGGACTCTTAATCCATTGGTCCTGGGTTCGATCCCCAGGGGGTGCACCATTTTTCGGCGATGAGTTTGCGACACCCGTTAGTGATCCAGACGACAGATCGCCACAGCCACTTGTGCCGCCACACGCGCGTTGTTTTGCGCCAAAGCCAGATTCGCAGGGACACTTCTACCATCCGTGGCTTGTCCGATTCTGCCTAACACAAACGGAGTCACACCGGCACCACGAATACCCGCCGCGTCACAGTCACTCAGTGCCTGCGCTACAACGTGGTCAAGATTGGTTGCATCTAGTTCGGCCTCAATGGGAATCGGCACTGTGAGAAGAATGCCAGTATTCGGTCGCGAACGATTCGCCAAAATCTTTGCAACTTCATCAGCACTCTCAACGCGATGAGGAATTTTCATGCCCGATGAGCGCGTATAAAAAGCCGGAAACCAATCATGTTGCCAACCGAGAACTGGCACACCAATTGTTTCAAAGTATTCGAGGGTGCGCGGTAGATCTAAAAACGCCTTCGCTCCAGCGGAGACAGTGACCACTGGATAATGTGCTATGGCATCTAAGTCTGCCGATATATCGCCGGTGATTTCCGATCCACGATGCACACCACCAATGCCGCCAGTGGCAAAAACGCTTACTCCCCCGCTTGCTGCAATCGCCACTGCAGCTGAAACCGTGGTTGCGCCGAATTCCCATTGCTGCGCCACCGCCACGGCTATATCGCGTTCTGCAACTTTGCGCGCTGCCCCCAAAATTCTCTGATGTTCGGATTCGTCAATGCCTAAGCGCACGACACCATCAATCACGGCTGTCACCGCTGGAACACACCCCACTTGGCGCATAGCCGCAAGGCATTGCTGTAACGCTTGCGCATTGGCTGGCGACGGCAAACCAAGATGCGAAAAAATAGTTGATTCAAGGGCCACCACTGGACGTCTCTGAGCAAGCGCCTCGGCTACATCGCGTGAAAGAACGGGAGTCATGCGTTGCCCATTGTTTCATCTCGCACGAAACGACTCACAACTTCAACATGATGAGTATGCGGGAATACATCCAAAACTTCACTGTATTCCAGGACATATCCGCTGTCTCGCAACAATCGTGCATCTCGACCCAAAGACGCTGGATCACAAGAAATGAGCACAATCACTGAGGCTTGTGTGGCGACAAGAACCCCAACACCACTGGCACGCAATCCATCGCGGGCTGGATCGGCGACCACTACTGCTGCTGCAACGGGGACCCACTCGTCGACTGGTTGCTGCACGATTTCGACATCGCGTTCAGCCAAGTTCAGGCGCGCATCCGAACAGGCCGCGGGATTTGATTCGATAACAATGACATGGCGATCACTCGGAAACACTGTGGCTGCAAAAAGTCCAACACCGCTGTAGGCATCAACAACGGGACCAGCAGTCCACTGTGCCGAATCACCGAGGGCACGCCGCGTCGCATCAACCAATGCCTCAGCGGCTTGGGGTGACGATTGAAAAAAGGAACTTGCCGAAATCTGAAAAATATGACCGGCAACTACTTCATGAACAATCGCCCGTGAACCGAGACGAACATCGGCTGGTAGACCTGACAGCGAGTCTGCTGGCTCAGACCATGCCAGACGCTCGGCTGATGAAACTCCGACACGCACAACCGCCTCTTGAGCACCTTCAAGATGCGTTGTTGGCAACAATTCATTCAAGGATGGATGTGCCACTAGGCAATGCTCGACGTTGACGACTAGGTGACTCTGCCGCTGACGAAAACCGACAGACCCACTCGGCGTGGCGGCCACACGAAGAGTTGTGCGTGCCCCAGTGGAAGGAAGTTCCCCCGAGGCGAACAAACGAATATCTGGGGCCGTCATTTTTCCTAAACGCGTCAACGACTCGCGCACGATGTCCAACTTGATCTGACGCTGCAGATCAATTGACGCATGTTGTAAGTCGCATCCCCCACAACCTTGAGCCACATACTCACAGGGTGGTACCACTCGTTGCGCACTGGGTTCAAGAATTTCGACGGCGATGGCACGGGCATAATCCTTGGACTGCTTGACGACACGGGCCGACACCAACTCGCCCGGGAGGCCACCTTCAACAAAAACAACTCGTCCATCCTCAAGACGTCCGAAACCATCGCCCTCGGCCACAACCTTGTCAATACGCACCGAAACCGTGACATTGGGCGTCGGACGAGCCGCTCCGTGACGGTTGATTCGCTGTTTCATACCCTACGCAGGCTAGAGCCGACTAGCGTGATGGTGTGTCCTTACCCATTCTGATCTCCCCATCCGTCTTGCCATGCGACTTCTCCAAACTTGGAGCCGAGGTCGAAGCCCTTGACGCCGCCGGCGTTGACCTGTTCCAGTGGGACGTCATGGACGGACAATTTGTCCCGAACCTGACCTTTGGCCCCGATGTCATCGCCTCGGCCCGTCAGTACACCACCAAACCCTTCGAGGCTCACCTGATGGTCCTCACGCCCGATGTCTTAGCGGCGCGCTACGTCGAAGCAGGTTGCAGTCGCCTGATCGTCCACGCCGAAGCCTGTCCACATCTCCATCGCACACTCGGCAACATTCACTCGATGGGCGCCAATGCCGCGGTGGCCTTGAATCCACATACTCCCATTAGCGCCATCGAACATGTCCTTGATCTCGTGGACATGGTGCTCATTATGACCGTTAACCCAGGCTTCGGTGGGCAATCGTATATCGCCTCCATGGAACCAAAAATCAGAGAACTTAAGGCACTGATTGAACGGCGGGGTTTGGCTGATCAAGTGAATATCGAAGTTGATGGTGGCATTGGTCCCTCAACAATTGAAGGGGCTGCTGCTGCTGGTGCCAATGTTTTGATTGCAGGTACGGCCCTATTCCGCTACAGCGAAGGTCTGAAGTTTGCTGTAAGTGATCTGCGCGCCAAAGCCACGGCTGCTCGCGCCAAAAACTAGTTACTCGCCATTCCAAGCGCGCTGACCAGAACGCATAACGGTGACCACGAAAGCGCGCACTGTGGCAAGACCAAGTAAGCCACCAAAAACCCATAAAAACGGAAGCAAAATCGCTCGCCCAAGTCTTCCTTTGGCATTTTTGAGCGGCGCTAGAACTCCGCTTTCAACTGATCGCCCGTCCATTGTCAAAGTGCGCACTGCATCTTCAACTTCTGGACATGTCACAGCAGAGTTCAGACCGACGACCTGACTACTGCCATACAACGGTTCAGGATCACGAATTTTGGAATACAACAATCCGGATGTTTGATCAATTCCCACTGCCACGATGTAACTCTCGTCCAGCGTGAGAAAACGGACATCTTGTTGATATTGCACATCAACGAGAGTGGCTACTGCGTAACCATTGAGTGATCCACCGCGGATCTGCTCAATATCAAAGCGCGCTGTTTGACTGTCAGCAGCCGATAAGCGGCCGATAAAAGTCGCCTGCACTGGGGTCGGTGTAAAACAACTTGGGGGAACCGTATTGGCTGCCACGGGTACCGAGCCAGTGACATCGGTGCCTTCACCGCCAGCACCTTGTTCGTCAATCTCTTCCGCAAGTGTCGTAGTCGGCGGCACGGATGCGTGAACGGCATCAGAACCATTTGACAGCACAACGCCGCAAGCAACGAGGAGTACAGCACCGAGAACTCTCTTGAGTAATCGACGAAAAAAGAAAGGAGTTGTCGTGGGTGTACGCACTGCTCACCAAACTAGTGAACCGTGAGCCTCAAACTAGGTCAGCGACCCTTGAATACGGGATTGCGCTTTTCAATCCAAGCGGCAATGGCCTCGGGGGTGTCTTTAGTGCTGAAGTTGACAGTCTGCGCCACACCTTCATCGTCCAGAGCCTCTTCCAGAGTGACGTTCATCGAGTTGTTCAAGAGTCGCTTCGACTGAGCTAAAGCAATGGGCGGCAACGCCAATAAGCGCTGCGTCCAGTCTGCAACAAAGGCATCAACTTCGGTGTCGGGCACGACGCGGTTCACGAGCCCAAGGCGCTCGGCTTCTGCAGCACTGATGATGTCAGCAAAGAAGGCCAACTCTTTAGCGCGATGCAAGCCAACGCGCCGCGGCAACAACCATGAGCCGCCACCGTCAAGTGACATCCCGCGCTTAGAAAAAATTTGTGAAAAGCGTGCGGTCTGCGATGCCACGACGAGATCGCAGCCGAAAGCGATATTGCAACCCACACCAACTGCCACACCACGAACTTTGGCAATCGTCGGCTGTGGCAGACGGGCTAGTGCCATCACCACACCAGTGACTTCGCGCATTGAGTAATAAGAATGCGAATGCGCTCGCCCCTTGCCGTCACCCATTGCCACGAGGTCTGCTCCACTACAGAACTCACCAGCGGCACCCGTCAACACGACCACGCGATCTGCGCCATTGTGTTGGATCTCAGTGAGGACTTCCAACAATTCAATCCACATCGCTCCATTGACGGCATTCTTGCTCTTTGGTCGGTTGAAAGTGATCGTCACCACGCCGTCAACTCGGTCGACTAATAAGGTTTCATAATTCTTTGGAGTTGTATCCGAGGTTGTGCTCATCTCCTGAACGATAATGAGTCCCATGGGATTCAATCCTTATCGGAAATTTCACGCTAAACGAGCCGACTATTTTTTTGTGATCGCTGCTGCCATCGCTTCGCTAGCCCTCGTCGTGTGGGCGTTCATCGGTTGACTTGTGGCAAGTGCCAAGAAGCCCCCGAAAAAAACCAACAAGAAGCCTGTGCTGGGCATCTGGAATGGTCTGTACGGCCCAGTTGAGGTACGTCGCATCCAGCCCTATCAAGCCCTCAAGGCGTATCTCTGCCCTGGCTGTCATCAAGAGATCCCAGCGGGCCTAGGACATACTGTGGCGGTCCCCGCTGAGGCCCCAGATCTGCGCCGGCATTGGCACTACACCTGCTGGGACCGACAACTCAAACTTGATGCCTAAAACGCCGCCTCAAACATGTCAATCAGAGGTTTCTCGCGCGGTCCAACGACAGCAGCCACGTCAAAACGAATGGCGTAGTGGTTTCTCGGATTTTGCGCCAACCACAAACCAGCCAACTTGCGCAGACGTTGTTGCTTGGCAATGCCAACGGCCAATGCCGGAGAGCCGAAGTCAGCCGTGGCACGCGTTTTCACTTCACACATCACCAATGTTTTTTCAATCATCGCAATGATGTCAATTTCTCCATCGGCGCAACGCCAATTACGTTGCACGATGACATACCCGTGGTCGGTGTACCACTGCGTCGCAAGGTCCTCACCCCACGCTCCCAAACTTTGATTGTGAGCAAGTTCTAGGCTTTGTCGATTTGGATTAAGTCGTCCTGAGGCAACTCTTCGACGTTGACGTCCTTGAAACTGAGGATTCGTACCTTCGGGACGAATCGGCTCTTGCGGTACATGTCCCAGACCCATGCGTCTGTTAACTCCACTTCAATGAGTGGCCGAGCGCCATCGCCTTTAATGTTGACTTCGACAGTGTTGGCCAAGTAAAACCGGCGTTCGGTTTCAATGGCGTAACGGAACATTCCCGCTACGTCTTGATACTCCTGCGCAAGATGGAGTTCGCGATCAGCCTCAAAATCTTCGAGATCGTCGGTGCTCAATGTGTCGTACTCAAGACAGGGGCTCAATGGCCAATGCAATCAGAAGTCGCGCTTCTCGCGGACCTTAGCAGCCTTACCGGTGCGGTCACGCAAGTAATACAACTTGGCGCGACGAACGTCGCCACGCTTCATCACTTCAATTTTGGCAACTGTTGGGCTGTGCACTGGGAATGTGCGCTCAACGCCGACGCCGTAACTCAATTTACGAACGGTGTAGGTCTCTTGAATGCCCGACCCGTGACGGCCGATGACATTGCCTTGAAAAATCTGGATTCGCTCTTTGCCGCTCTCCACAACGCGCACATGAACCTTGAGTTCATCTCCAGGTTCGAACATTGGGATGTCAGTGCGGATGTTTTGTAGGTCAACTATGTCGGTGGTCTTCATGGCGAAAGTTCCTCAAATATTTCGGGGACATACGACCTTGAAAGATCGCAGACACGGCTTGTCAAGGATACGGGAGAGCAGGGAACTCTTCCAACAAGGCGAGCTCATCATTTGAAAGTCCTTGGCGGGCTTCAATCAGGTCGTTTCGTTGCGCAAGGGTGCGGTGCAGGGCTTGTGCGAGGCGCCAGCGGTCAATCTGAGCGTGGTTTCCGCTCCGCAGGATGTTTGGGACCTCCCAGCCCCTAAAGTCCGCTGGGCGGGTGAATTGAGGCTCTTCCAGCAGTCCCGTGCCGGAAAAACTCTCGGTCACGGAACTCATGGCATTACCCATGGCTCCTGGCAAAAGGCGGGTGACCGCCTCGATGATCAAGCAGGCCGCCACTTCACCACCCGAGAGGACGACATCACCGATGCTGATTTCGCCATCCACGAGGTGCTCACGGACTCGGTGGTCAATACCTTCATAACGCCCACAGAGCAAACTAAATCCCCCCGAGGGAGCACTGTGAGTGGCAGCCAATTCGGCGGCCAGCTTTTGGTCAAAACGGTGTCCTCCGGGGCTCAACAAAAATAATGGGCGAGGCGGGTCAACGTGTTCGACGCAAGCAAATATCGGTTCGGGGCGCATCACCATGCCTGCTCCCCCACCGAAGGGCGCGTCATCTACCGTGCGATGGACATCACTGGTGTGCTCGCGCACATCGTGGCAACGCAAATCAAGCAAACCATTCTCACGCGATTTACCGAGCAAACTCTCCGAACAAAAGCCATTAACAATTCCCGGAAAAATGGTGAAGACATCGACTCGCATGACGTTTACTTCGCATCCTCAAAAACTTCGAACAAACCGTCTGGCGGATTGATTTTTACAATGAATGAGCCGTCATCGCTTGCCGTCACATTCTCAACGAACAACACAGGAACCAACGCTCCTGATTCCAGTTCCAAAAGATCATTCGCCGGATTCTTCAACACTGCAATACAGATTCCGCGATCAGTGCCTTGAGCATCAATGACTGTCGCTCCAATAACCTGATGCACCCACACAGCATCGGGGTCTTCAATGGGCTCGGCCCAAACAACACGATTGACAAGAGTTTCAATGCGGTTGCGATCATCAAAACCAGCTAAGCCCACGACCCAACGATCAACGCCAGTATTGGCCATTGATGTGCGGGCCACTACCTCAAACCATTCACCAGCCCACAAACGCGCGCCAACTTGAACGCGCTCAGAACGATCCGTTGACAACTTGATGTAGATCTGCCCCTTGACACCGTGAGGGCGACCAAAACGACCTACTTCTAAAAGGCCTTCGGGAACATGATGAGCAATCACGGAAACTCCGTGAGCCGACATCAGTCGACGAAGTCGACGTCGACTTCGCGTCCATCTTTGACAGCAGCAGCGCGCACGAGAGTGCGGATGCTTTGAGCAGTACGACCACGGCGACCGATCACACGACCGAGATCGCCAGGACCAACTTTGACTTCAAGACGCAAACGATGACGTCCTTCGGTTTCAGCAACACTGACGGCTTCTGGATCGTCAACAATTGAGCGAATCACATGTGTTAACACAGCAATTGCTGTGGGCGAGGAAACTTCATTCGGATCAGTCATCTTGCCGACCGAATCACTTAGTGCGAGCAGCCGTGAACTGAGCCCAGGCACCCGAAATTTCGAGCAACTTTTTCACACGCTCTGTAGGCAGAGCACCCTTCATCAACCAAGCAACGACCTTGTCATTATCAATGGTGATGACCGACGGCTCAAGACGCGGGTTGTACTGTCCCAAAATTTCAAGAAAAGAACCATCGCGCGCAGAACGGCTGTCGCTGGCGACAACGCGATAATAAGGCTGCTTAGTTTTTCCGACACGTGTGAGGCGTAACTTGACTGACATTGGGTGCTAACTCCTGACTCATACGCTCGGAACCAGTCACGAGCAGACAGCGAAGGCTAACCCAGAAGTCCTCCTTCCCCAACGCCAGCCCTCCGACGAAGGTGAGGTTTAGCCAGATAATGCGTGTTCAGCGCGCTGGCGGGAAGCCAGTAAAGCCACCATCGCCACCTGACGCTTCACCGAACCCGGGTACTGCTGGGGCGGTTCCACCGAGACCGGGCATTGAGGACATCTTGCGCTTGCCCTTTTTCCCCGTGGTCATCCCACCCATGCGTTTCATCATTTTCTGCATTTCACCGAACTGCTTGACCAATCGATTGACCTCAGCGATGGATCGACCACTTCCCGTGGCAATTCGCTGGCGGCGACTGCCGTTAATGATCTCTGGTTGGCGCCTTTCGGCTGCCGTCATCGAGCGGATGATGGCCTCAACTGGTTTAAGTTCATCGTCGCCGATTTTGGCGTTCTTGAGTTCTTTGGGCATTCCCGGCATCATGCCCATCAACCCGCCCAAAGGCCCCATCTTCTTCAGCGACTGCATCTGTTCAAGGAAGTCGTCCAAGGTGAAGTCGCCATCCATTAATTTGGCGGCAGCCTCTTCAGCCTTATCTTTTTCGAACGCTCGCTCTGCTTGCTCGATGAGCGTGAGCATGTCGCCCATCCCCAAAATGCGACCCGCCATACGATCGGGGTGGAATTGTTCGAAGGCGTCCAACTTTTCGCCAGTACTGGCAAAAGCGATCGGTCTCCCGATGACTTCTTTCACTGACAGCGCTGCACCGCCGCGCGCATCGCCGTCAAGTTTGGACAAGATCACACCGTCAATGTTCAGAGTGTTATGAAAAGCTTGCGCAACATTGACTGCGTCTTGACCAGTCATTGCGTCGATCACCAAGAAGGTGTAATTCGGTGTAATCTGATCCGAAATGCGACGAATCTGCGCCATCATCTCATCGTCAATCGCCAGGCGACCAGCGGTGTCAACGATGAGCACATCCTTGCCTAGTCGTCGTGCTTCTGCGAGACCGCGCCTCGCCGTCGTCACCGGATCACTAGGTTCACTGAATACTGGTACATCAATTTGTCGCCCGAGTGTACGTAATTGTTCAACAGCAGCTGGGCGCTGTAAGTCAGCACCCACCAATAACGGATGACGACCCTGCGACTTAAACCACTTTGCCAACTTGGCTGAGTTAGTAGTTTTGCCTGAACCTTGTAGACCCGCCATCACGACCACGGTGGGTGGACGACTGGCATAAGAAATCTTCAGAGTTTCTCCACCAAGAATACTGGTGAGTTCTTGATTGACAAGTTTGATGACTTGCTGGCTCGGGTCAAGAGCCTTGGAACTTTCGATTCCAATCGCACCTTGGCGAATACGCTCGACAACGTTGCGTACAACGGTGACGTTGACGTCGGCTTCTAAAAGTGCTGTGCGGATTTCCTGAAGAACTGCATCGACGTCGACTTCAGTCAGGCGTCCTTTGCCGCGAATCCGCTGAAAGATTCCGTCAAATCGATTGGCGAGATTGTCAAACATATCACAGGGCAGACTACCGCCCAAATTTCGGGGGTTCGCTGTTCGTTAACCGACGTCGACTTTAGTCACCTGATCAGCCATAATCGTTAAGGTCACACGGAGATATTGATAGTCCGCTGTCAACGCATACATTTCGTCATCTCGCTGACCAACACGCACTTCCCAACCTCTATCTGCTGCCATTTTTGTGGCCTCATCTTCGCTCATTGCGAGCAAAGAATCGGCTGCGTCTTGGGTGATTGTCGCCGGCTCAACGACTGGCGCGTCTGGGTCAGTTGTTTCGGGCGCTGAAGGTTCGGCCACACCTGGAGTAGGCACGTCAACCGAATCGGTGCCCTCTTCTTCGATGAACTCATCAGGTAAAGCCGAGACCAAGTAACGCGGTGTCCAACTCGACTCTGGCGCCGCCAAGAAGGCGTACCCAGGGACCAAGTAGATCGAACCGTCTGCGCCGTACATGCTCAACAACTCTTCTTCAACGGCGACAATCTCAATTTCAATCACCGGCATCTCTTGAGCGATAGGCGGACTGTCAACCGTACCCTCGAGAGTTTCGGGCTCAGTGATAACCGTCGTCGGCATTATTTCGGGCTCGGCGTCAACCGTGGCCCCAATAACTTCCTCCGACACTGGCTCAATACCTTGAGCTAAAGCTCTCGGAGCGCCCTGCGACTGAACGGCCATATCATCGTCAGCGACTCCGCCGCGGACCATGGGACCACCCCAGCCGTATTGCTGATCATTGTTCAAGCGCTCAATACCTTGGACGGTTCCAATCCGTGGATAGTCCGCTGCTTGCGTGACTTCCGCCAAAACACCGCTCGCCCACACGAGTTCCGCATCAGCACCATAGGAGGCCGACCAGGACAAGGAAGTGCGAACACCATCAATCGTTAAGTAACCCCTCACGCTGGCGTTCCACTCATCCGCATAGCTTTCAGTGATGAAATCCTTGGGCTTGAGACCGAGATCCTTCAACATCTGATCAAACAGATCTTCAGCCTGTGCTGCCGATGGCACATTTTCTGGAGCCGTCGGGACGGAGCATGATTCCACACTCGGAACAGTGTCGCCTTCAGCCACCGGAGGTATTGCACAACCCACATCAGTCATCGAGCGCGACCACGGAGCCTGATAACTCCAGTAATGCGTCGCGTCTGCACTTACGTACATGGTCGGCGACACACTCGTGTTGTAATCCCCCGCCAGGTAGCCGCCGCCCATATTTGCATCTTGGGCAACAAACTCATCTGTGATGGCGAATACTTTGCGCAGAGAATTCAGGTCGCGCTTGGCAACATCGCTTGCAGATATGACATACGATGAAGCGTCACTATCAAGTGAAGGTAAATCGCCGACCGCAGTGAAGTGCTGCTGCCCCATCCACATCATCTTGTCGCCACTACTCTCCGGTGCGCCGGTGGGTGAGGAATCAGCAAAGTTCCTATCGCTACTGACCCCACCTGCAATACGCAGAATCGGAGGACCCGAGGCATCGGGATCGTCACCGCAAGCAACGGCAAAGAGAGTGAATACGGTCAGGGCAGGAACGATGATTTTCTTCATGGAACTATGACGCTAGGCGAACTGGTATTAGTTCCCAATCTGCCGAATTATCTCAATATCAGCCAGTAAAGAGTCCGTGGACGAAGTCGGCTGGGTTAAAAGGCACGAGATCATCAATTGTTTCACCAAGGCCAACCAATTTGATGGGGATACCCATCTCAGTTTCAATGGCGAAAACGATGCCACCCTTGGCCGAACCATCCAATTTGGTGAGCACTATGGCTGTCACGCCAGCGGCATCAGTGAACTCGCGGGCTTGCGCCAACCCATTTTGACCCGTCGTGGCATCAATCACCAGAAACACTTCGGTGACCTGACCAGGCTCTCGATTCGCGATACGGCGAACTTTGCGCAGTTCATCCATCAGATTTGTCTTATTTTGCAGTCGGCCGGCGGTGTCTCCTAGAACCAGTTCAAAACCCTTGGCCGCAGCCCGCTGCACCCCATCAAAGATCACAGAACTGGGATCGCCACCCTCGGCACCGCGCACCAATTCTGCTCCCGAACGAGTCGCCCATGTTTCCAACTGTTCAGCGGCGGCGGCACGAAAGGTGTCCCCCGCCGCCAACACCACTGAGCGACCAAGAGCGGACTGCTGAGCAGAAACCTTGCCGATAGTGGTGGTCTTGCCCACGCCATTCACCCCAACGAAGAGCCACACGTTGACTCGACCCTCTTCAACAGCAGCAAAATTCAACTCACGATCAGATCGATCAAGTCTCGCTGTCATCTCACTTTGCAACGCAACCAGTAGTGCGTCGCCATCGATAATCTCTTTTGACTTCACACGCTGACGTAAACCATTCAGCAAGGCGTCAGTGACTCCGATTCCGACGTCAGCCTTCAGCAATGCTTCTTCAAGGTCATCCCACGTTTCGTTTGTTATCCCACCACGAGATCGCACCCCGCCCAAAATGCCAGCGAGTGCAACCGCTGTTTTCCCCCAACGGTAAACGGGTGCTGTCGAAGTCAAGACTTCGGCAACTAACGGCTTGTCTACAACTGCCTTGGGGGCAGTGCGAGCACCTGAGCGACGACCGATAAAAATGACTCCGAATCCAAAAACCAGTGTGACTGCTAAAAGAATCAGCAATAAGTTTTGAGTTGTCATCGCTATGTTCGCCTAAGAGGCAGCTCCGCCAGCGGTAGCGGAGGTACGTTCGGTGACAACTTTGGAGGATCCGCCTGGCTGCATCGTGACCCCAAGTAGAGAATCTCCGGCTTCCATCGTGCGCTTTTGGTGACTCACAATGATCAATTGTGCTTCCTGACGGAACTCATTGATCAGATTGAGAAAGCGACGCAGGTTGACATCGTCAAGAGCGGCTTCAACTTCGTCCATGACATAAAAGGGTGATGGACGGCTACGAAAGACAGCAAAAAGAAATGCAAGGGCGGTCAAACTCCGCTCTCCGCCAGACAAAAGGCTGAGTTTCTTCACACTTTTTCCGCCGGGTTTTGCTTCAACATCAATGCCAGTGTTTAACAAATCATCGGGATCAGTGAGCATTAAGCGCCCCGTACCACCCGGGAAAAGATTGCTGAAAAGTTGGGTGAAGTTCACACTCACATCAGCGAACGCTCCAGCAAATACAGACTGAATCTCATGATCAACCGCAGTGATCACGCGCATTAATTCACGACGTGTGTTACGAACATCTTCAAGTTGTACCTCAAGGAACTTGTGTCGCTCTTGTAGTTCGTTGAACTCCTCAAGAGCGAGCGGATTGATCGGACCCATGAGACGCAACTCGCGCTCAAGATCACGTGTTCGCGCAGGGGCGCTCATGCCTTCAGGTAATGTCGGCATCTCCGCCGCTTCGGCAACTTCAGGCTCCACATCTAAATCACGACGCAGGGTTTCAACAGTTGCTTCCAAACGCATTTTGACTTCAGTTTGTTCAACTTCTGAACGACGCGATAATTCTCGTCCAGCTTCAAGTTCACGCTCAGTCGCCGACCTCTTTCGACGCATTTCGTCCAGGTTTGTTGACAATGCCCGAACCTCATCGCTTTGACGACGGCGCTTCTCATACAAGTTCGCTAAACGCGCTTCAATGATGTGTCGATGTCCGTCAACGATCGCTGCCAAACGCTCAGTTGCCGAGAGAATCTTTTCAATTTTTTCACGATGTCCTGCAGCCTCGGCGCGAGCCACAGCATCAGCGGCCAAGCGACGTTCAATTTCAAGCAATCGCTCCTGAGTGAACTGACTGCGCTCAATCAGCCCAGCACTACGCACCTCAAGATCACGGCGACGACCCAACAAAAGAGTGGATTGGGCCTCAAGCGTGGCGCGCACTTCACCTCTGGCTTTGGCGGCCTGAACTTCATCATTCTCTTCTTTTTCAAGTGAAGGAACGAGTTCTTCAAGTTCTCTCATACGGGCTTTCAGTCGCTCTTGACGCTCATCTATCTCGCTCAGTGTTGGCAACAAACTCTCCGACTCCGTCGCGGCTTCTCGACGTTCGCTCTGCACACGAGCGAGAGCTTCTGAGGCTGCGGTAAACGCCGCGTCGTTGGCATCGAGGCGCTTTTGCACATCCAATTCACGAGCCCGCGCTGTCTGCTGTTTTCCTTGCGCCTGATGCACTAGAACATCACCTTCGGCAAGATCTCGTTCCGAGGCTTGCGCGTTTTGCGATGCATCTTCAAGAGCAGCAGCAGTTGCTCCACCGCCAGCAACACCGATACGCCATCCAGTCGTGGTGAAACGATCTCCATGTGGAGTCACCGCAACCAAACGCGGGTCACTCATCACCGCATCAACAGCCACAGTCCAGTCGTGGACTTGTACGGCCGAAGCAAGTAATAGATCGAGCAGATCAGCGACATCCTTGCGCGATGAACGTACATGATCGCGAATCCGCAGAGCACCTGCGGGCAGAACACTGGGAATACTTACCTCTAATTTTGATCCAAGGGCTACAACAGCCCCGGAAGTCGACGCCGCCCGAAGATGAGTGAGGGCTCGGCGAGCAGATTCAGTGTTCTCAACGACAACGGACAACAAGGCTTCGCCTAGGGCGGCTTCAACTGACTGTTCCCAACCTTCATCTATCACTATGAGGTCAAGCAGGGTTCCGACGACTCCCGAGACATCTTTCAGTTTTTCAGCGCCAGCGCGCGCTCGCCCGCTGTCAAGCGCCAATTGCAGGGCTTCAGCGCGAGCTTGCCAACGAGCCAATTCGGCTGCGATTGCGTTGCGCGTGGCGAGTGCCGTTTCCAATTCTGCCTCGGCGGATAAGCGATGTGCTTCAGCCTGCGTGACCTCGCCAACCAATGGTTCTTCAATCATCTGTGCGTTTTCACATTCATTGCGCAAACGTTCAATATCGGTGGCGTAGCGAAGATCGCGTTCGGCCAAGGTCTGCATGCGCGCCGCTAGTCGACGATGCTCAGAATCTGCCGACTCAACTGAGGCACGCAACGTCCGCAACTCGCCCCGCACTTCAGCTGCAGCGCTTGCCGCTGAAATCGTGGACGAGGAAATATGGTCAAACAAAGTTGCAGCCTGAGTTCGCTCGCCTTCAAAGGCCGCTTCATCGTTAGCAAGTTCAAGATTTTCTGGTTCAAGTCGGCTGATTGCTCGTTCAACTTCATCCAGTTCGCCTTGAAGGCGCGCGGCATCTGCTTCGAGATTGGCTACGACACCAGAATCCATCATTTGACCACGGTCACGCTCGTAGGAACGGCGGCGCTCGACTAGCAGCATTGAAATACCTCGCGAGCGTTCGCGTAATTGTTCGACGCGCAACAATTCGTCACCCAAACCACTTTCACCCCGAGCGGACAATTCGGCTTCAGTGGCCATGACCTCAGTGTCAAGTTCGCCAAGTAGCCGACGTAGTTCGTCTTCTTTTCGAGTTGCTTCGGATCGATCAATCGCCAATGCTTCGAGACGAGTACGAAATGCAGAAATCTCTCGTCCTGACAAAAACAAACGCAAAGCATTGAGTTCCCTGACGAGATCGCCGTGACGACGCGCTGCATCTGCTTGTCGTTCAAGTGGGCGGAGTTGACGCCGTACCTCACGCAAGAGGTCTTGCACGCGCAATAGCGAGGCCTCTGTGGACTCCAGTCGGCGCTCGGCTTTTTCTTTGCGCTTGCGGAATTTCAGCACTCCTGCCGCTTCCTCAATGATCGAGCGCCGGTCTTCGGGACGGGCATTCAACACCGCGTCAATTTGCCCTTGGCTGACGATCACATGCTGTTGACGACCGACACCAGCATCAGACAAGAGTTCTTGAACGTCCAAAAGACGACACGACACACCATTGATCGAATATTCACTCTCGCCCGTGCGGAACAAAATTCGGCTGACGCTGACTTCTGATGCGTCAAGATGCAACATGCCCGAGGTGTTATCGAGGGTTAACGTGACCTCACAACGACCTAACGGTGCTCTTTTGCTGGCACCCGCAAAAATGACATCGTCCATTTTCTGGCTACGCACGGCGCTTGGCGCCTGAGCTCCGAGAACCCACGCAATGGCATCAACCACATTTGACTTGCCCGAGCCATTCGGACCGACCACAACCGTCACCCCTGGTTCGAGGTGCATGACTGTGGTGTCAGCGAACGACTTAAAGCCTTTGAGAGTCAGAGATTTAAGAAACACAACAGGCGAACCTTAGTTCACGGGAGCATCTATCGCCCCCGTTCATGACCGTCGAGGCACACGATTTAACGCTGACAGACCCGGCACCAGCACGAGGTTCGGCCACCAATATTGGCGCTAAAAATCTTGCTTCTCTGGCAAGTGAGGCACAATTCGCCAGCCCGACCATAGACCCGATGTTGGTTCTGGAAAGAGCCAGACTCCCCCTCAAGATCGACGTATTGCGAGTCGCTCAAAGTTGACCCCCCTTGGCTAATCGCCGCCTCCAAGATCTCATGAATTGCCCGATGTACACGCACGGACTGTGCAGGACCTACATCTCGGGCGGGGCGCAATGGGTTAACCCGTGCTTGGTGCAAGATCTCATCGCCATAAATGTTTCCAATCCCTGCCACTAGATGTTGATCCAATAATGCTGCTTTGATCGGGCGCGCGGTGGTACGCAAAATCTTGCGCAATTGACCCAAACTCAAGCCATCAGTGATCGGATCCAGACCGAGTCGTGCGAGTTCGGGGACTATTGAATCGGCATCCGCGGGATCAAAAACAACCACCTCTCCGAAAGTTCGCGGATCAACGAAACGGAGTTCTTGAACGGATCCAAAGATGTCGCGCAAAGTCAAGATGACGTGGCTGTGCGCTGGCCGTGGTGAATCGACTCCGTCGATCAGCACCTGGCCGCTCATGCGCAGATGAATCATCATCATGTCCCCTGAATCAAGTGGACAGAGCAGATACTTGCCGCGTCGATGAGCAGCGATTGCCGTCACCCCTGTCAGCCGGGCGATGACCTCTTCGCGCGAGGTACGACGCACTGAGCGCTGACGTCCGACTTCAACCTTATCGATACGGCGACCTATAAATTTTTCTTCAAGTCCTCGACGTACAGTTTCAACTTCTGGTAGTTCAGGCACGGCCAATATCGATGCCGCGCGACTGCAACTTTGACAAGGCGATCGTTGATGCTGCCTCTGCTGCAGCCTTCTTAGTTCTTCCGATTTCCGCACCCATCTCTTCGCCATTGATCACCACTCGGGCAGTGAAAATCGGTTGATGAGGAGCCCCCGAAGAAGTGATTTCGAGCACCGGCGGACGAGTGAACTCGCGCACACATATGCGGATCAAATGGCTACGAGCATCAAACTCATCAAGTCGCTCAGCCTGATCAATAATTCGATCACTCATCAAATGTGTCACGAAAGCCCGCACTTTGTCGGCCCCGCCATCCAAGTACAGAGCACCAATCAGGGCCTCCAAGGCATCGGCTAAAATTGAACCCTTGAAACGCCCTCCGGCGGCATCTTCGCCAGCACCGAGTTGCAACCATTGACCGAGTTTGATTTCCACAGCGATATTGGCCAGAGTCTCGGCGTTCACCAAGGACTTTCGCAGGTCAGTCAAAGCGCCTTCATTCAAAGATGGATGGGCTTCGAAAATCAGATCAGTGATAATCCACTGCAAGATCGCATCGCCCAAAAATTCGAGGCGTTCATTACTCGGCCTTCCAGCATGTTCAGCGCACCATGAACGATGCGCCATTGCTTGGCGCAACAAGGGTTCACTAGTGAACACATGGTTGGCAGTATTTCGAGTCCAAGAGTTGATATCTCCCGCTGGAACTTCTTGACGCCGCAATCGCCGATCTCGACGACTTAACTTGCGAAGAGCGGAGAAAACCGCCATGGACAATCAGCCCTTTTGACCGTGAGCCACGACATGGGCGTAGACGAAGTCAACTGCATCGCGCACGGTCTTGAGATCAGCTAAGTCATCATCTTCTATACGAAAGCCAATCGTTCGCTCACTCAAAGCCTCTTCAAGTGCATCGACCAGTTCAACCAAAGCTAGGGAATCAGCATTGAGGTCATCTTTGAAGGACTGTCCTTCCGAAATGTTCTCAGGATCGGTTTCAAGGATGTCTACGAGTTGATCACGCACGATCGCAAAGACTCCGTCGCGATCAAGTGGTGCAAAATTTTTCGGCGTCTCAGTGGGCACAATGTCCTCCGGGTTACTATCTGGTCAGTAAATGATAACCCCTACAACGGCTAACTATTGGTTGATAGCACGATGTATTGCCTCAACGATGCCACACTGCACCATGTCATTGGCGACTTTGATGCCGTTGACGATGGCCCGCGATGAAGATGAACCGTGCGAAACAATGCATACCCCATCTACTCCGAGCAGTATCGCCCCGCCAGTGCTCTCGGGATCCACAATCTCGTAGAGAGGCAACAAAGCAGGCAACAGCGCATCGGCGTGTGGTTTATATTCGGGCAGTGCTGAAAAGGCTGCCATTAACGCTTTGACGAGCGTCTTCATGCCACCCTCAAGAGTTTTCAAAACTACATTTCCGGTGAATCCATCCGTCACCACAACATCAACATTGTCCGACATCACATCGCGACCCTCAACGTTGCCAATGAAGTTGACGCCAGTCGCATTGGCAAGAAGTTCGTACGCCTCTTTACGCAGAGTGTCACCTTTACCCGACTCTTCACCAATTGACAACAGACCAACTCGAGGACTCTCAATCCCGTAGCGATGATGAGCAAATACTGAGCCCATGATTGCGAACTGCACTAGCCATTCAGCCTTCACTTCAGCGTTAGCGCCGGCATCAAGCAAAACCGTTGGTGTGCCACCAGGAACCGGAATCGGCGTGGCGATTGCTGGGCGATTGACATTCTTGATGCGTCCCATGCGCAACAACGCAGCGGCCATTGTGGCTCCCGTATTGCCAGCCGAAATCATTGCCGAGGCGCGACCATCACGAACTGCTTCAGCGGCACGGATCAAGGTTGAGTCTTTTTTGCGTCGGGCGCCCTGTGCTGCGTCCTCATCCATCTCAATAACCTCGGATGCCACGATCAGTTCAAGACCTTGGCGACCTTCAAGATTCTCTGGACCCACGAGAATGATAGGTATTCCGAGTTGCGCAACCTGCACAGCACCAGCGACGATTTCGTTGGGGGCGTTATCTCCGCCCATGGCGTCTACAGCGATGGGCAACATCAGGGCGATCTAACTCAGCGGCTACATCAGACTTCGATAGCAACGCGGTTTTTGTACCAGCCGCAGGCCTTGCAAACCGTGTGTGGCAACTTGACCGAACCGCAACGTGGGCAGAGACTCCGCGAGGGGGCTTCTAACTTCCATGCTCCAGCCTGATGGCTGTGACCCTTCATTTTTGATTTTTTCCTCTTCGGAACAGCCATGGCGACCTTCTCTTCGATATAGCCCTTTGAGGTTAGCGTCAGGTCAGGCACTTCCCCACACGGATGCGCCAACTCTCTGGGAAACCAGCTGTACGGGCTTATTCGGGAAATTGGTCTCGCAATCCGTCAAGAGCCGCCCACCGTGGGTCTGTGGCCTCGCCCCCACAGGCGCATTGCCGATGATTGAGATCACTTCCACAGATGGCGCAAAGACCCAGACAGTCCGTTTGGCAGAGCGGGGCATCGGGCAATTCCAAAAGCACGGTCTCGCGCACCATGGGGGCCAGATTGATCTGGTCATTGGTGATCTCAAAGGCATCAGGATCGGTGAGCACTAGTTGATACAACTCGTGCACCGCGATATCCATAATCGCCCCAACTGGCGTCAAACAACGTCGACATTCCCCTTGGAAAACAACTCCGATATGCCCATTGACAACAACCCCGTCAGACAAACTTTCACAGTTCAGAACCACTGCTATTTCCGTCCCCGGCACCAAGCGAGGATCGTTAATGTCCACGACTTCGGGCAACACAGAAATCTCTACGTCTTTGGCCGTACCGGGACGCCGTAGCATCTCGAGGGCATTGACCAAAAGTGGGTTTCTCACCCGCCGGAGGTGTTGTCTTGATCGAAGAAAACGGCCCCGGAGTCATCGGAATAGGACTCCATCTGCGCGCTGCCGTCGAATGTTAAGGAACCCTCACCGCGATTTTCACCAATTGACAGCCGACGACGACCAGTGGCAACCGTCTTGGACAATTTGTCCAACAGAATCTCAAAACTTGCTAGGCGCTGATCGAGAAAATCTTCCATTTCGTTCTTCACCCGACGAGCATCTTCATCAGTTGCTTCGGCGATCTGGCGAGCCCGCAATTCAGCAGCTCGCACGACTTCAGAGCGTTGCACAAAACGCTCAGCTTGCACTTTGGCGGCGTCAATGATTTCGTCGGCCTCACGACGCGTGCGGGCGATGAACTCGTCACGCTCCTTCATCATCCAACGAGCCTGGCGTAGTTCGTCCGGCAAACTTTGTAAGGCTCCTTCAAGAATATCGATGATTTCATCACGATTGATTTTTGGAGTAGCAGACAAGGGCATATTGGGGGCAGTAGCAATGATGTCAATGGCATTGCGCAATAGTTGACCCGAACCACCTATCTGATCATCCTCAGTCCGATCATATGATCCAGTGTCTTCGTCAAAATCTTCGAAATTAGGTTTCATGAGTTTCTTTCGGAATTTGGTCGGTGATCCACCGTCGGTTCTCCAAAGATACCCGCCAGAGCGCGTGCGACTGGAGCAGGTACGAGATGGGCGATCTGCCCGCGACCTTGAGCGATCTCACGGATGAACCGACTGCTGATAAAACCTTGATCGGCACGACATGGCACATAGACCGTACGAACACCTGCAACCGAATAGTTCATGTGCGCCATGTGCTGCTCGACCTCGAAATCCGCTGAGGTTCGCAAGCCCTTGACAATGAAGGAGGCGTACTCGGCGTATGCCGCATCGACCGCTAATCCTGGATGAGCTTGAACTCGTACGGTCGGCACATGTGACACACAAGCTTTAATCAGGGCAACGCGATCCGCTAGTTCAATCAGTCCGCTGGGCTTTGCGGGATTGTGGATCACTGCCACAACGACATTTCCAAAGAGTTCAACTGCCTGTTCAACAACCTCAAGATGCCCATTATGAAAGGGGTCAAAACTGCCCGGATACAGGGCGGTGAGAGCGGTGGATCCAGCCATGTCCTATCTACGGTATCGGCTCAGACCACGGCGCGTTGCAGAAATGCCACCCAGGCTCGCCCGTAGCGCTTTGAACGGAGAATCTCCCAGCCCATCGGAGCCTTGATTTCGCGCCCACTTTCGGCCACGACAACCCCGCCTGGGGCTAAAACTGCTGGCAAAATCTCCAGTAGGCGTGGCCAATTCTCAAAGTCGTAGGGCGGATCGGCTAAGACCAGATCGACATTGCGCATCGCCACCACGGCAGTCATCACGTCGCCGGAAATCACCGATGTCCGTTCCCCCAATTCAAGTGTCGCGATGTTCTGACGGATGGCATCAAGGGCTTTGCGGTCACGCTCCACGAAGGCACATGATGCGGCACCGCGGGAAAGTGCCTCAATGCCCATGGCTCCACTGCCAGCGAAAAGATCGACGACTTTGGCCTCATCAACAAAACCAAAACTGTCCAAAGAATTAAATGTGGCCTGTCGGGCGCGGTCCGTTGTCGGACGGGTTGATTCGCCCTCGGGGGCAATGACATGTCTTCCTCGCAAGGATCCGGCAACAACACGCATGAGAACCATGATATTGGCAGACTGTAGGGGTGACCCCGGAACCAGAGATTGTGTGTGTTGATTGTGGAGGTCGCTGTTACCTCACGTCTTATCCGCCAGAAGACGGCTTGTGGTTCCCCGGAGACATCGTGACCTACAAATGTCGCGACTGTCTTGATCGGTGGGATTTAGTCATGCCAGACGAGGATGCTGGCCTCGACTAGCACATAGACACATCACGTCGAAATCAAGACAATTCCCGACGAATCAACACTTGCCAGTCTTCATTGCCCGCAAATTCAACAAACTCGTCAGAAATTGATGCGACATCAAGCGCCATCTTTGCATCAAGTTGCTTCGGCACAATCACATACTCAACGCCATCGGCTCGCGAGTTACGCTGGCCCTCAGTTGAAACATCTGTTCCGTACATTGACATGCTAAATGGATTCGGAAACATGTACACGTCAACACGGTGAGTGACATGTGGGGCCAATGAGTGATACACCGAAATACTGGCATCCTCTGGAATTAACCTCAAGATATCCCTACTGGACTGCGCAACTGGGTAATCAGAAGCCCAGTGCGGATATTCATCAGTGCGAAACGGTATGTAACTCCATGCATTTGCTGCCAATAGCGATGTCGTCACAACGACTCCTACCACTACATGCCGCGCTCTGCCGCCCAAGCGTCCTGCTCCAACGACGACTGCTAAGACCAGCGCCGGAACCGCCACAAGAGAGTAATGGTATTCAATATGGAACTGGTACCAGAATGTGCTGACCATATTTGAAAAAAGCACTAGGGCGCTGACCATGACCACTTCAGGGGCCAAAAAACTCATGAATGCCAATGGAGCAAACATCTTCCATAAGTAGACAGGGCGCTCATCGGAACTCAGATACTTGATGACATTTGTCGGACGGGTGAAGCATTCCTTGATGAATCCACCCACTCCCCCAAAAGGAATTCGCCAGCCATTGCGAGTCGGGACACCAATCAGCGAACGCATCAAAAGAAAAGTGCCAGCCAAAGCTGCCACGATTCCCGCCACTGCCGTGATCAGCCCGCGACGCTTCTCTCCACGCACCGAAAGCAAAACACCAAGCGGCAAAACGATCAGAACCACGTCCTCTTTCACTAAGAGGCACAGTCCGAGAGCGATCCAGTAGCCCAACCATTTCTTGGATAAGGCACAGACAAGAGCAATCGGCACAAACAGACCCAAGAAAGAATCTGGATGAAAGTTCTCAAGGTTGGTTCCGTTCACCGCTGGATTCACCAACCACACAACAGCCATCAAAAATCCAAGGCAACCACTTTGCAAAGTACGACGTGCGAAGAAGTAAATCGGAATCGCTCCCGCTGCTATGACGAATGCCTGAAGAGCCAGCAAGGTTTCTGTTCCAGCAGCGAACCAGTAAATGGGCACAACGAAAAGCAGAATTAAAGAAGAGTGATCCCCCAGCAGATTGCGACCCATTAAAGTCACGAATGGCGCCTTGAAGCGCGACATCAGCCATATGCCTTGGTCATAGAGACCTACGTCAAAAGCAGATGTCCCCAAACCGCGGTGAATGTCCCACTGCAGACAAGTGACCAGCGTCGCCTGCCCTAACACAAGCGCGAAAATCGCAAATGTCCATCCTGAGATGTTGCGCAATTTCGTGAAAACTCGTGTGGTCCTGAACAAGGGAGGCTTTTTTAAGATCTCTTGCGCCACAGCGGCACTATATCCGCACTAGTTCTTAAACAAGAATTCTTCATCCTCAGGTTTCAAAAAAAGCGCTAGTTCAGAACGAAGTGCGGACTGCTTGGACAAAGTGCTATCTGCATCAACGATCTCGTGGGCCGCATCGCGCGCCAATTCGACCAACTCTCGATCACGTCGCAACGAAGCCAATTTCAGGTCGCTGCGACCCTTTTGCTCTTTGTTCATTAATGTGCCCTCGCCGCGCAACTCAAGGTCAACCTCGGCGAGATAAAAACCGTCATCTGATTCCACCAATGCATCAATACGTGGTTTGGACTCAGCAATCAGTTGATCGTCAGCCTCTTTCGCCGTGGTCACGAGCCAGCAACGAGACGCGTGCGCACCGCGTCCCACGCGTCCCCGTAACTGATGCAATTGGGCAATACCAAATCGATCAGCATCCAAAATGACCATGATCGTGGCATTGGGAACATCAACGCCTACTTCAATCACCGTCGTCGCCACAAGAACATTGGTCTCACCAGAGCGGAACTGATTCATGACTTGTTCTTTTTCAGCAGACGACATACGACCATGCAACAATGCAAGTTTGAGATCACGCAGTTCGCCATAAGCCAACTGCTCAATGGTTTCCTCGGCTGAAGCCACCTCAAGTTTTTCACTTTCTTCAATCAGCGGGCAGACCACATACACCTGGCGACCAGCAGCGACCTCTGCCCGCACATCAGCCCACACCTCTTCAACTTGATCCTCGCTCTGGGCGGAGCGCGTCACGATAGGCGTGCGACCTGGTGGCTTTTCATCGAGCACACTCACATCAAGATCCCCGTACACAGTCATTGCCGCTGTCCTCGGTATCGGCGTGGCTGTCATGACGAGCACATCGGGCACGGCTCCAGCACCTTCACCTTTGGCGCGCAACGCCGCTCGTTGCTCAACGCCAAAGCGATGCTGCTCATCAATGACGACGACACCCAAACTATGAAAGACAACGGTCTCTTGAATCAAGGCGTGCGTACCAATGGCGATATCTACCCGTCCGTCAGCCAAGCCGGCCAAGACATCTCGTCGACGTTCGGCGGTCACACTGCTCGTCAAAAGTTCAACACGCACTTCTCTCTCGCCAAAGAGACTGTCGGCATCGGGGATGACCAGGCCCTGCAACAATTGACGTATGCCCACTGCGTGCTGTTCGGCCAAGACTTCGGTAGGAGCCATGATGGCCCCTTGATGACCGCCTTGCACTGCAGTCAACATCGCCGCCACCGCAACTATCGTTTTACCTGCGCCCACGTCGCCTTGCAGTAACCGATGCATTGGATGCGGACCAGCCAAATCGGATTCAATTTCTGTTATCACTCGTTGTTGAGCGCCAGTGAGTTGATAAGGCAAGTGCTGATAGAAGAGCGAGACCAATTGTCCATTGGTTTTGTGTTGAATGCCAACCGAGTCACGTTCAATTGCGCGTTTACGCATCACCAAAACCAACTGCACGCGCAGCAATTCATCAAAAGCCAAACGCCGGCGCGCCATCTCTTTTTCAGCAAAGGTTTCTGGAACATGAATCCCTATGAGGGCCGACTGGCGATCCATCAACTTGTATTTCTTACGCATCGCGGCAGAGACAGGGTCGTGAATACCGCGCGCTCGACAGCGAGTGAGGGTTTCATCAACCGCCTTCAAAACAAGCCATGAGGGTAAATCAATTTTTTCGCTCTGCGGATATACAGCAATGATCGGACGAGGTCGCTCATCGGGGTCACCTAAAATATCCACCGTCGGGTTAGCCATCTGCTTAGTGCCGTTGAAACTTCCCAGCCGCCCAAAGACGGCCACAAAGGAACCGACTTTCAGTTGTCGTTCGCGCCACGGTTGATTAAAAAACACGATTGACAGTCGCCCACTTTCGTCGGCGATGGTGGCAGTGACACGCGATGGACCACTGCGCCTTCCCCTCGGTGGCGCCGTCACCGACTTCACCTCACCAATCACCAATGAGTCGGCCCCTTCAATCGCGCTGGCAATGGTGGCTTCTTTGGTGCGGTCAATCCAACGGCGCGGATAGTGAGTTAACAGATCAAGTAGGTTCTGCACCTCAAACTTGCCAAAACTCTCAGCTCTCTTTCCATCTCCGACCGACTTCAGTCGAGTCAGCGACATACCCGAGAGTTCTGAGAACGTGATGGGCCCCGTCGGGGCGATATCAGACACGTCTCACCGTGCTATTCAACACCGAACAAATATGGGTACAGAGGCTGACCACCGCGGTGACATTCGATCTGCAGATCTGGGTATTCAGCCTCGAGCCAAGCACGTAACGCCAGCGTGGTCGCAGTAGGGGCGTCGATACCTTCAATCATGGTCACAATTTCGCGCTGGGCTGTAATGAGATGAGCGAGAAGCGCTCGTGAGGCACCCTCAAGAGTCCCACTGACCGCGACGATGCCATCGCCACGAACTAAACCAATCCAATCCCCCACGGTGATTGCCCCAGCATCGCTCTTCGTGTCCCTCATTGACTGAGTGACCTCGCCCGTGACCATGGCCTGCGCAGCATCACTCATTTCTGCCATGTTTTCATCAACACTGGCCTCTGGGTCGTAAACCACAAGTGCGGCCAGAGCCTCTGGCATCGATTTCGTCAACACCACGCGCACTTCTTTGGTAGTCAGGGCATTCAATTGTTCTGCCACGGGAATGATGTTTTTGTTATTCGGCAAAACAATGACTTGTCGAGCATTGACGTGTTCCACAGCGTCAAGTAATTCAGCAGTTGACGGGTTGAGCGTCTGGCCACCAGTCACCACACCTTGCACACCTAACTGAGCAAACAATTCTTCGAGTCCACTTCCGCTGCACACAGCGACAACTGCGGTCGTCACCGCAGGAAGACCAGCCGCTGCGCGTTGAGCGTCGTGAATGGCATGTCGTTCTGCGACTTCTTCAAATAAGTCGGTGACACGAATTTGTTTTGGCCGTCCTCCAAGGTCGATGGCTGCCTCAATGGCTGCCCCGATGTCATTGGTGTGCACATGGCAATTCCAAATCCCATCGCCCCCAACAACCACGATCGAATCGCCAATCTCGCCCCAGTCATTCTTGAACTCGTTGATCTTGCCGTCTTCAAGGTGCAAAAAGTACATCACCTCGTAACGCAAGTCAGCAACCGAAAGTTCGCCGTGAGAGTCCGGGGCCCTCATCATCATTGCCGCGGGAAGCGCCTGATCCATGGAGTCGCCACCGTAGGAGTCTTCGCAGAGCGGCATCGGTTCGCCTTCAACCACATTGAGCGCAGCATCAAGCAACAGCATGAAACCAGCGCCTCCAGCATCAACAACACCGGCGTCTTTGAGAACCGGCAACAATTCTGGAGTGTGATCAAGAGCCACTCGGCCGGCGTCGCGCGCTGCCCGCAAAGTAACGGCCAAAGTCGCCCCCGTGGTAGCTGAGGCTTTGGCCGCCACACTGGCCTCACGAACCACGGTCAAGATCGTGCCTTCAATGGGCTTTAAGACCGCCTGATAGGCCGAAGTAGACGCGGCACTGAGAGCCTCGGCGAATTCGCTGGCTGTGCTACCAGCCTTAGCTGACAACTTGCCAACCAGGCCGCGCAAAATTTGCGCCAAAATCACCCCCGAGTTACCTCGGGCCCCCATCAGCGACCCGTGAGAAATGGCTTGACATGTGGGCTCGATTTCTGGCCCTGCATGATCCAGTTCAGCAACAACAGCGTCCAGCGTACGGGCCATATTCGTACCTGTATCGCCGTCTGGAACGGGGTACACATTGAGCCGATTAATGCGCTGAGCATGGGCTTTCACGGCATCGCGAAAGGTGACCACGGTTCGACGGAGTCGGTCGGCATCAAAACGGTCTAATGACGCCTCGGATGGCTCTGGTGGGTTCACCTGACCGATGGTACTTGTCGGGAGACATGCTGGTGTGACTGATGAGTCCGTAAAATCACCGCCGAGAAATCTTGGATCACTTGAGGCGCAGGCAAATCCGCTGGTAGCGTTCGGTGATTGAGATCTGGCTTGGTCATCCAAGCGAAAAGAAAGAACGTGTTATGGCAGCAGTATGCGAAGTCTGCAAGAAGCACCCCTCATGGGGCATGTCCGTGTCGCACTCCCATGTGCGCACCAAGCGTCGTTGGAATCCGAACATTCAGCGCGTTCGCGCCTTGATCAACGGTTCACCAAAGCGCCTGTACGTCTGCACAAGTTGCATCCGTGCTGGCAAAGTCACCAAGGTCAGCCGCGGCACTGCTGCATCGGATAAGTGAACTACATTTCTCGATGCAAGGTGTGATCAAAGCCTTTGACCCGGGTTCAGGCACCGGACTGATCCTGTGTGATATCGATCTCAGCGAACACGAGCTAGCCGCTGACGCTCTCGAGGGAAGCATCTTTCGAATGTTGCGTCCTGGTCAGCGAATTGTTTTTGATCTCAATAGTGAAGGTTTGGCCACGCGACTGCGTCTTGGCTCTGAAGTAGATATGGGTACACCAGGATTCTGATTAGCAGTTCGTTGCGCTCACCTGCCAAACTTTTACATACCCAAATTCCCAAGTCCCTCACAAAATTTTCTATCCACGGTGCGCCAGTGCGCAAGGAGCACATCATGAGCGGTTCCAGTAACAACGAGCGCCTGAGAGCGTGGGTCACCGAGTGGGCCACGGTCATGCAACCGGAAAATGTTTACTGGTGCGACGGTTCGGCTCAAGAATACGAACAACTCTGCCAACAACTCGTCGATAGTGGCACGTTCACCAAACTTGATGAGGCCAAGCGACCCAATAGTTACTGGGCGCACAGCGATCCAGGTGATGTGGCTCGCGTGGAGGATCGAACTTTCATTTGCTCGGCCAAAAAAGAAGATGCTGGCCCAAACAACAATTGGCGCGAACCCGCTGACATGCGCCACGAGATGACCTCTTTGTACAGCGGCTGCATGAGGGGTCGCACGATGTATGTCGTGCCTTTCAGCATGGGGCCACTCGGATCACCCATTGCACATATCGGCGTGCAATTGACTGACTCGGCTTATGTGGCTGTCAACATGCGGATCATGACTCGCATGGGTCAGGGCGCTCTTGATGTACTCGGCAATAACGATTGGGTTCCGTGCCTTCACTCTGTTGGCGCACCTCTTGCAGCGGGTGAACATTCATCCCCATGGCCATGCAACCCAGACAATAAGTACATTGTGCACTTTCCTGAGACGCGCGAAATCTGGTCATTTGGTTCGGGGTATGGCGGGAATGCTTTACTTGGCAAAAAGTGCTTCGCGTTGCGCATCGCTTCGGTGATGGCTCGTGACGACGGTTGGCTCGCTGAGCACATGTTGATTCTCAAACTCACGAACCCTGCCGGCGAAGCCCAATACATTGCTGCCGCTTTTCCTTCGGCCTGTGGCAAGACCAACTTGGCAATGCTGGTACCAACGATTCCAGGCTGGAAAGCCGAGACAATCGGTGACGACATCTGTTGGATGAAGTTTGGGCCAGACGGACGCTTGTATGCCATCAATCCTGAAGCGGGCTTTTTCGGCGTCGCTCCCGGTACGGGCTATGACACCAATGCCAACGCGATGCACACTTTGTGGGGTAACAGTATTTTCACGAATACTGCACTCACATCCGAAGGCGATGTGTGGTGGGAAGGTATGAGCGACGATTCACCAGCTCGGGCTACCGACTGGAAGGGCAATGCTTGGACGCCTGAAACAGAGACTCCAGCGGCCCATCCCAATGCTCGCTTCACTGCGCCTGCTTCGCAGTGCCCATCAGTTGCACCCGAATGGGAAGACCCGGCAGGCGTACCAATTTCAGCCATCTTGTTCGGTGGTCGTCGGCGCACCACGGTACCTCTAGTCACCCAAGCTTTTCATTGGGAGCACGGCGTCTTTTTGGGATCCATCATGGCGTCTGAAACGACAGCAGCCCAACAGGGTGCAGTTGGCAACTTACGTTTCGACCCAATGGCGATGTTGCCTTTTTGTGGATACAACATGGCGGATTATTTTGCCCACTGGTTGAAACTCGGCGGCACAGCCGATGCCGCAAAACTTCCACAAATATTTTTCGTGAACTGGTTCCGACGTGACGAAGATGGTCGCTTTTTATGGCCGGGCTACGGTGAAAATAGTCGCGTTCTGAAGTGGGTGTTCGAACGTGTTGCTGGAACAGTCGGTGCCGACAAAACACCCATCGGGCTGTTACCCGCTGCTGGCACACTTGATGTCAAAGGCTTGCAAGTCTCCGCAGATGACCTCACAGCATTGCTCAGCGTCGATATTGAAGGTTGGAAATCAGCCATCCCACAAATCAAAGAGCACTATGCCCAATTTGGTTCGGCACTTCCATCACAATTGTCAGGTCAACTCGAAGCACTCGCACTTGCGCTTTAAGTCACTTGACCAACGAGTAGGGCACGGATGCCCAATCCCATCACGAACAAGCCTCCGAAGCCGTACAGCAAATAGAGGCGATGTTTCATTTGATTGCGATAACTGTAAATAATCGCCACCGCAATGATCGCTACGAAGCCATAAAAGGCATGAAACTGTGGAAACTCAAGTTTGTATTTGTTCACCAGGATGACTCCCGTAGTGACCTGAACAAAAACTGTGAGCTCAGCAACTAGTGTGAACCACCACAGCGCTCGAGTACGCAGAGACTCAAGTTTGTGAGCGCCAAGAGCCCATGCCCCAGCGAGTCCATTAGAAATAATGACGAACCATGACCAAGAATTATGCAGATCAACCAACATCAATGCGTTCATACTTCTCGCGACCTTAGTTGTTCACGACTCATTGGACACAGGCGTTGCCGCCATACATCGCGATCACCACTCCGTCGGAGGACTGATCACTGAGAATCCCTGAAAGTGTGCTTTCAAGGCTGAAACTCGCTCCCGCCACATCATCCATAAAGATCTCCGCTGATGGGTAGACCCGCAACAATTCAGCGACCGTTGAGCCAAGGGTAATATCCCCATCCGTCGTCGGGCCCATGGGGACCGGAGCAATTCCCGCAACCGGCCCGTAGTTCCAGGAGAAAAAATGTAGTCGTCCTTCGGCATATCCACTTTCATCGCCGAACATCAACATCAAGTCGCCCCAACGTACAGAACGAACCTGGGTGCCAGGACACAACTTGTACTTCTTGGTCGTCGGCACATAACCGGAATCAGAGTCCGGCTTTCCTAACAATTCAGCGACGATAGTAATCATCCCTGCCGCATCAACACCAAAAAGTGAATCCCCAAGTCCATCACTGCGCAAAACCAAAGTCTCTCCGGGTGACACTGTCGTTGATGTCGACGAGGTACTGCTCGGGACTATCGCCAGTGTCGTCGTTGTGGTCATGGGTGGCAACGTTGTCGGCAGTGTTGTGGTGAGCGAAGTCGGTAGTGGCGCCAAAGTCTCTGTCGTTGCCCCACCGCCTCCGCAAGCAGCGAGAATGAATACCGCGACAGCGATGACAATCGCGAGGCCTTTTGCGGGCCGGATTTTATTGTGCTGGCAAACCATATCTACAGTCTGCCCGATCAGCGGATCAGAGTGTCGGCTTGCCGCCCACGTTGAGTAAGACTCACATTGCCATTTGCGTCAGTTTCCACGACCGTGACTGAGGCATTGTCCAAACTGTCGATGACTAACCGATCGTCTTTGATGCAGTGACCGATCACTGCATTGATAGCAACGAAGTGACTAAAAATCACCGTGTCAACATCACGTGTGGCGACAAAGTTCACGACCTGATCGCGAAAATCTGTGTATTTGGAACCTAATTCGTCCCATGTGCCGCCCATCGCCTTGCGCAACCACTCAATTCGTTCACCAAGTTCGTACCCATCTGGGGAAGGTATTTCTGTGACGAGAGGCTCCACATTGACATTTGCGTTTTCCCACTTCGCCGACAAGAAGCCCGCAGTCTGTTGACAGCGCAACATCGGGCTCGAGACCAGTTTCATAGGTGACAGTTGGGCGAGAATTATCGCCGTTTCCTCTGCCTGTTGACGGCCGAGATCATCAAGGCCAGGGTCAATGTCGGTATCCCATCCAGCAGAAGCGCGACCGTGACGAACGAGATACACCCGTGTCACAAAAACCAACCCCGTTGTGCCCCGCCCGATTGACCTCGTTCAATAAAAAACTCTTCACCAAAAGCCATAGTGAATATCTCTGGGGTCATCTGCAAAAACATACTGCTGTCTGTCACTTGACTTGCGTGACACATCATTGATGCGCGTTTGGCTTCAACAAAAGCGGAAACATCAACCGCCATAGTGATTTCTTCTTCCAAGGTTCCGAAGGGATTTCCATCATCAGCAGGACCATCAGGGTCAAACTCTCCCCCACCTATTTGCTTCATCATTTTGACAATCCGCGTGCGATTCATCGTTGATTCTAAAACGCGTAGGGACTTGCCAGATTCTTGTACCAGTTCTGCCGCTCGATGCCCCACACGATGAATCTGAATATGATCAGGATGCCCATAGCCACCGTGCCAGTCATAACAAGTAAAGACATCAGCGGACTCTTTGAGCAAAATTTCCTTCAGTTCAGCGGCCGCTTGATCGACATCAGCCGCCATGAATGCTCCTGGCTCATCATTTTGTGGCCAACCAGTCATCCCACTGTCGTGATAGCCCAACCAGTACACAGCACTGATGCCGAGCACCTCAGCAGAATTTTCTAGTTCCCGACGTCGTCGGTCTTGAAGAGATTCTCCCTCTGCTAAATCATTCGGTTTTTCGCCATGCCGTCCATCGGTTCCCATCACCAATACGACGCGATGCCCTTCACTGACAGCCCGTGCAATAGTTCCCCCAGTGGCTATCGATTCATCGTCGGGATGGGCGTGAAAACATACAAGCGTGCTCACGCGTCAACAACCGCTCCAGCAGCAAGCAAGCGCTCAATCTCTGTTGCAGCAAAGCCCCAGTCGGCGAGAATTTCACGCGAGTGTTGACCAGGGTGTGCTGGTGGGCGCGAAACCTCTGGAACCGTGCGCGAAAATCGTGGTGCCGGAGCAGGTTGCTTTGTTCCCGCAAGATCAATGATCATTTTTCGATCAACGTTATGGGGATGCTGCGCTGCTTCACTCATCGTTAGCACTGGAGCGAAACATACATCCGTCGTTTCCATAATTGTGCACCATTCATCGCGCGTCTTGGACTTGAAAACTTCAGCAATACGCTTCTTCAGATGAGGCCATTGAGTCTTATCCATTTGCTTGGCGAACTCTGGGTCGCCTTCCAGCCCAGTCAGTTGCATTAATTGTGCGTAGAACTGTGTCTCAATGGAACCGATGGAGATGTACTTCCCGTCTTTGCATTCGTAGGCATCGTAAAAGTGCGCACCCGTGTCAAGCAAGTTGGTACCACGCGCATTTTCATCATGGGCTCCCATTTGCGAGAAAGCCCAAAACATTGTCATCAGCACCGAGGTTCCATCGACCATCGCCGCATCGACAATTTGACCCTGTTGGCTCTTGCTTGCTTCAAGTAGGGCACACACCACACCAAAAGCCAAGAACATTCCGCCACCGCCAAAATCACCGACCATGTTCATCGGTGGAACAGGGCCCTCACCAGCGCGACCAAAATGAGCAAGCGCACCTGCCAATGAGATGTAGTTGATGTCATGACCGGCGGCCTGGGCATACATTCCCGTTTGACCCCAGCCAGTCATTCGCCCGAAAACTAATTTTGGATTGCGTGTCAGACACACATCAGGCCCAATGCCGAGACGCTCCATGACTCCTGGCCGAAAACCTTCAATGAGGGCGTCGGCTGATTGGACAAGTTGCAGCAATGTCTCGACGCCCTCGGGATTCTTCAGATCAATGGCGATATTTTGACGACCTCTTTGCAAGACATCAAAATAAGGCGTTTCAGGTGCCGGCCCGCGAACCGCTTGGGCACGCTCAACACGAATCACCTCTGCGCCCATATCGGACAGCATCATGGCGGCAAATGGACCCGGCCCGATGCCGGCGATTTCTACGATACGAAAACCTGAAAGTGGACCAGTCATACCTTTATCGTATTGCGTGACCAGTTGTCCGATGCCACTCAGCGAGTTTGACATGCGACCCGATGACACTCGTGAGCAAGGGTTGCAACGGCTCAGGCATATCGTGACCCATATCGGCAACCATGAATAGCGTGGAGTGAGGAATCAGATCAGCGGTGCGCTGACCACCGCTCGGTTGCAACAAGGTGTCATCTGTTCCATGAATCACCAAGGTCGGCAAGACAAGTTTTGTCAGCGCCTCTTCGCGCGAGCCACTTGCATAGATCGCCGCCAACTGCCGACTTGCTCCCTCTGGGTAGAACGAACGGTCATACGAGCGGGCGTAATCAGTCTTAATTTTCTCTTCGTCGAAATACCGCTGGGAGTGCCAGACCCGTGCCTTCACACTGTCGTTGATGTAACTCTGACGATCACCAGCGGGTGCCTCAAACAACACCACAGCAGCCTCTGGAGTCGGGGAACCATAGTCGAGATTTCCCGACACCGACATCACAGATGTCAACGATCGAGCCCGTTGTGGATGCTCAATGACCAGAGTTTGCGCAATCATGCCCCCCATTGAAGCTCCCACAATGTGTGCCGCGTCGATACCTAAATGGTCAAGCAGCCCAACAGCATCAAGGGCCATATCGGACAATGTGTACGGCACTGCAGGTGTGGGTTTGTTCTCAAGAAAAGCCGACATCACGGCCATTGGGTCAGCGGCCACACCATCCAACTTCGTTGACAAACCGCAATCACGATTATCAAAGCGAATGACATGAAAACCCTGATCCACAAGCATCTGACAAAAGTTGTCGGACCAGGCGATGAGCTGAGCAGTGAAACCCATGATCAATAAAATCGTGGGGTCAAGGGGCGAGCCCAACGTCTCATATTCAATCTCAACAGTGCCGATATTTGCGGGGACTATGGCTCTAGGCATGCGACGACTCTACGCCCTCGCCACCATGTCCCTCATAGCCGACCGACTACCGTAAGAGAATGGCTTCTGGCAAGTTCCCCCATATGCGTTTCGGTGTACACACCGGCTTGCAACACACCTCTTACGACGTCCTTCGCCCAGCCTGGCGCAAAATTGAAGATCTCGGCTTCGATTGGATTTCAATTTGGGATCACTTCTATGGAGCCACTGGCAAACCAGATGACGCTGCCTGCTTTGAGGCTGTGGCAATGCACGCCGCCCTCGCCGCGGAAACTTCACGTGTTCGGGTCGGCTCTTTGGTCTATTCGGTCGGATATCGCCATCCTGCGGTCCTCGCCAAGTTGATCACTGCCATCGATCACATTTCTGATGGACGCGCCGACATGGGTCTCGGTGCGGGTTGGGCTCAGGTGGAGTACAACGCTTATGGCATAGATTTTCCAGGAGTCAAAACGCGAATGGATCAGCTCGAAGAAGCGGCACAATGTGTTCGTGGTTTACTTCACGAGGATGTCACTGACTTCGCAGGCGAATGGTTCAATTTGGTCAATGCCCGCAATGAACCCCGCCCAATTCAAAAAAAAATACCGATTTGGATTGGTGGTGGCGGAGAAAAACGCACTCTCAACATCGCTGCCAAGTATGCAGATGGTTGGAATGTTCCCTTCGTCTCCCCCGAGGCCTTTACCCACAAAAGTGCGGTGCTGACAAGTCATTGCGAGGCCGTCGGACGCGATCCGCGTGATATCAAACGAACAGTCAACTTGGCCATCGCTTGGACTGAAGAGAGTTTGCAGTCTCAATTTGGTGTCATGGCCAACGCCGTTCGACCAGGGGTTTTAACTGGGTCAGATGAAGAAGTGATTGATCGCATTGGTCAGTATGTCGAGGCCGGCGCTGAGCAGATCAACCTTGCACTGCGGGCACCTTTCGATCTTGATTCGGTTGAACGTTTCAGCCACACCTTGAAACTGATGTGACTGACACCTCGCCAATGATCTCAGTATCGGTTCCTGGACGGGTCAATCTGATCGGCGATCACACCGATTACACAGGCGGTCTGGTCCTGCCTATGCCATTAGATCAATACACCACGATCACTGGCACCACGACCGACGAACCGACGTGGTACCTGCGTTCCGCCGACGAAGATCTCCCCGTTACTATTGCCTTGCCGGTGATTGATCCCTCAGTGATCAAGCCGCGCTGGGGTCGCTACGTTGCCGGAGTCTTATCAGAATTCCATCTGTTAGGTCAGCCAGTCACAGGCTTTCGCGGCACAGTCACGACAACTCTCCCGATTGGTGCTGGTCTCTCATCAAGTGCCGCGTTGGAAATCGCTGTTGCGCGCATAGCCCTCGGCGACACCTCTCACAATCTCTCTGAGACCGATCTGGCGTTGCTCTGTCAACGGGCTGAACACAAAGCCTCAGGAGTGCCGTGCGGAATCATGGACCAACTGTGTATCGCTCGTGGAAAACCTGGATCGGCAACATTGATTGATTGCCACACCTTGTCCGTCACCCATATCGCCATCCCCGAGGATCTTGAAGTGATCGTACAATTCATCTCACAACGCACGCTGCTCAACAGTGAGTACGCTGATCGGGTTGCTGATTGTGGCGAGATCGAAAAGCTCATCGGGCCCCTTCGACGAGCAACAGACGATGATCTCGGGCAGATCAATAATCCCCGACTGCGTCGCCGGGCGCGACATGTCATCTCAGAAAACCAACGCGTGAGAGATTTTGCTCAGGCCATCATCGCCATGGACTATGAATCTGCCGGTGCGTTCATGCAACAAAGTCACTGGAGTCTGGCCCACGACTACGAAACGTCTAATGAAATCATGGATCAAGCGGTCCAACAACTACTCAGCGACCCAACTGTTCTTGGAGCACGGATCACGGGCGGCGGCTTCGGCGGTTGCATCGTCGGACTGCGACGCCGCAAAAGCTCTTAGCTTGACTGACCCAGCAGTTTCGCCTTCTCGGCCTCAAATTCGGAGGCAGATATGGTTCCCCGATCGCGCAAACCTTCCAATTTTTCTAGTTGCGTCGCGACGTCGGTTGCTCTTTGCACATTTCCACCAAAGGAACGTTTCTGATTGTCTTCCATCTGCATATGAATAAGATTGACGATCTTGTCAGGATGTGGAATATCAGAGAACATCTGCTGGCCTTCTTGTCCACCCGACTCAATCAACAAGTCTCCGGCGCCAATCATGCGCTCAAACAAACTCTGCTTGAAGTTGACGTTGTTGACACGCTCCAAGGGAATCTCAATTCCGCCACGGGCGAGTACCCCGTGGCGAAAAATGAGGCGATCAGAAGTGATGACAAAATATGTAGTCCGCCATTTCAGATAACGCACCACAGTCCAAGCCAGGGCTGCGAGAGCCAAAACTCCGATGGGGTAGGTCAGCCACGTTTGGGGTTCGTCCTGACCGAAAACAAATAGCCACAGCACCCCCAGCACGGCGAAAGAACTCACCGATTGTGCAAAAAACCACCAATGCGGGTGCAGGTCCACGGCGACCGACTCTTGCTCATTTAAAAGACGACTGGGATAAGGCATACGCCCAATTGTAGTTCCTCACCCATGCCCTACGATGAAGGTCGTGTTCGATGCCTCCACAACTGATGATCTACTTCGAGGGCTTGACTCCACGCAACGGGCTGCCGTTGCATCCGATGCACCCTTACTGGCCATAATCGCTGGTGCAGGCTCAGGTAAAACTCGAGTCTTAACTCATCGGGTGGCCCACCGCTGTCTCACAGGAACCGCTGACGCATCACATGTGGCAGTCTTGACCTTTACTCGTCAGGCGGCCAACGAATTGCGTCGGCGTTTACGCTCCCTCGGAATTCGCGATGGTGTTATCGCTGGAACCTTCCACTCTGTTGCTCTCAGTTTGCTCCGCCAACGCTGGGATGAGCAGCGTCGTAGCCACCCCGTCATCGTGGCCGATCGTCGTCGCCTCATTGGCGAAGTTCTCGGACCCACACATTCTGCGCGCACCGCCGACTACATCTCTGATATTGACTGGGCGCGCGCCCGAAATATCACACCTCGGCGTTACGCCTCGGCAGTCGCAGAAGCTGGTCGTAGTTCATCAGCACCCGTCTCCGAAGTTGTCAAAGTCATGACAGCGGTACAAGCCCTAAAAACCAAACGCGGCGTCATTGATCTTGACGACCTGCTGTCACTCACCATTGAGGCCATGCAAAGTGATACCAATTTTGCCGATATCGTGCGCTGGAAAATTCGTCACCTCTTCGTCGACGAAGCCCAAGACCTCAACCCATTACAAATAGCAGTACTTGATGAGTGGCGCTCGGGACGCGACGACCTCACACTCGTCGGGGATCCATCGCAGTCGATCTATGGCTTCAACGGCGCTGACCCGTCTGTGCTCTCGATTCTTGAGACACGTTTTCCTGGTATCGAAGTCATTCGACTCACGGCCAACTACCGATGCACGCCGCAAGTTGTCAGCGCTGGCTTGACTGCTCTTTCGCATCTCAACGAAGAATCACCAAAACTCTTTTCCGCCCGATCGGATGGGGTGGCAGTCAAGATTTGTTCATTCGCCGATGAGAAAGACGAAGCATCTGGTATCGCTCGACTGATTGAGTCTTGGCGTCATCCGATGATGAGATGGAGTGATGTTGCAATATTGGCTCGAACGAACGCCCAACTCCCTGCTTTACGAGAGGCGCTTGTAGCCATTGATATTCCGGCGCGCATTCTCGGTACGAATGCCACCGATCCCATCCAGCGCGCAATTCAAGAGGTCGGTGATCTCCCGAGTGCGACGCGCATCTCCGTATGGTCGCGCGATATGCGATCGCCCCACGTGGATGCCGATAATGAAGATGACGATGTTGAAGATGTCATCGCCCGCCGTCGTGTTGCTGATGCCGTCGACGAGTTTCTCAAAGAGGGTGGCGGCGATGGGCGTACGTTCTTGACGTGGGTGCGCACCAATCGACCTTTTGAAGATGACCGCCAACAACATGCCGTTGAGCTGTTGACTTTCCACGGATCCAAAGGGCGTGAATGGGACAATGTTGTATTGGCTGGTTGTGAACAAGGCTTCATGCCCCACTCGTCAGCGAAGTCAGGTGCTGAGCACAATGAAGAAGTCCGTCTGGCCTATGTAGCCATCACTCGCGCCGCCGATCAGCTCGTTCTCACCCATGCACAGTCGCGACGCGGCCGTCAGCGGACTCGCAGCCCATTCATTGAGGGTCTCATCCTCGCCACGCCCCCCTCATCGATGTCTGCGGATTACATCCGTGATCAAGAGATTCGCCGAGAAAGTCGTATTCAAGTTGACCCCGTCTATGAATCTTTGTGGGCGTGGAGGACTCAAGCCGGTCGGACAGCAAGTATTAAGCCACAAATATTGTGCACTGACGAGGTTCTTCGCCGCATCGCCTCCGTACTTCCAACCACGATTGAAGAACTTTCGGAAATTCCCGGTGTCGGCAAATCCTTCGCCTTCACAGTGGGAAAGCGAATTCTTGACGCCATCCAAGATGGTCTCAATCAACCGAGCGTTTGACGCACCGCGTTGAGGTCAGCGAACTTTTCTGCTTTAACCGAGATGAACACCCCGACTGCTTGAGCACAGAGACGGTCACCGGCATAGATCTCGCCCGTGGTCATAATTTTACGACCGTTCACCTCATCAAAGCGTCCAACGATGCGCAGTGGTTGATGTAGGGGCGTCGGAGATCGATACGTCACCTCCAGACGTCCCGTCATACCAGGTGCACCCGACAACGCTTGAGCAAAACCCAACACCTCATCAAAAATCGCGGCAATCAAGCCACCATGCAAACAGCCTGGCGGTCCCTCATAGGCATCACCATATGTTGCAGTGGCGATGACCTCTGTTCGGGTTATCTCAATGTCCACGACACCCGCAAGAGCGTTCAGAGGTCCGGTCACGGGACTGTGGCTGGCAAAACCATGCGTTGCTCCACCTACCGCACCTTCGGCACTGGCGTGATATGAACGCCCATGTGGTCCAACGGCTAAAAGGGCTGCCGCCTGCTCAAGCAATTCAACAGCCGCGAGAACATTCTCTGCGGATGCAGTTGACGTTGCCGAATGTTGCAGCACCGAGCGCGTGGCATTCGCTAAACGTAAACGCGGGTTACTTGCCTCGTAGATAGCCGAGCGCATGAGAGGCCGAATCGATGGTGACTCAGTGTCAGGGAGTTGTTCAGACATCAATATCCACCAACACTGGTGCATGATCGCTCGGCTTTTCCCCTTTTCGCGCTTGGCGATCAACAATTGTCCAGCGGGTCTTTTCTAGTACTGATTGGGTCGCCAAAATGAGATCAATACGCATCCCTTTGTTTTGGTTGAAGCCACCAGCGCGATAGTCCCACCATGAATACAACTTGTCATCACGATGGTGATGACGAAATACATCGCTCATTCCCCATGCTTCAAGATCTCGCAAGACCTGTCGTTCGGCTTCACTCACGTGAGTGGCCCCAACAAAGTCGGCCGGGTTATACACATCTTGGTCTTCAGGAGCAATGTTGTAATCCCCCGTGACTATGACTCCTTGCGTCGGCAATGTGTCGGCATCAAGATGGTCAATCAGCCGTTTCATCCATGACAGTTTATATTTGTAATGTTCATGATCAAGTTCTCGACCATTTGGCACATACACAGAACTGACGCGAATACCAGCACAGGTGGCGGTCACAAGTCGCGCTTCAGGATCTGGCTCTTGACCATCAGCGAAATTACGGACGGGGTTTTCAAGCCCGACTCTGCTCAGAATCGCTACACCATTCCACTGACCTTGACCATGGTGCACGGATTCATATCCCATCGCAGCAAAGGTTTCTGTAGGAAATGCATCTTGCGTCATTTTGGTTTCTTGCATGCAGACGACATCTGGCTGAACATCAAGTAGCCACTCTTCAACTCGAACCATTCGAGCTCTCAATGAGTTGACATTCCAAGTAGCGAGACGCACAGAATAACCGTAGGCGATCGGTGACCCCTAGGTCACTGACGGCGGGGAGCCTTCTTTGCAGGCAGAGCCTTCTTCACAGCAAGTTTTTTGGCAGGTGCAACCTTCTTCACCGCGACCTTCTTCACCGCGACCTTCTTCACCGCGACCTTCTTTGCAGGTGCAACCTTCTTCACCGCGACCTTCTTCACCGCAACCTTCTTTGCAGGTGCGACCTTCTTCACCTTTTGTGAGGAAACTGGCTTTGTCGTTGGGATGAGATCAATGCTTCGTCGCCCAGCAATGATCTCAACAACTTCTAAAGTCACTTCAGACCCAAGTTGCATCACCTCACGCGCCGAGCGTGGAGGAGGATTTCCGAGAAGTCGCAATGGGACATAACCACGCACATCTCCGATCGTGATGTAAGCACCATGCGATGAATAACTTTCGACAACACCAACTACGACCGATCCGACAGCGTTCTTCTCAACAAAATGCAGAAATGGCAGCACGTCATTGACGGTTTTGCTGGCTTCAATTTTCTTTGGTGCCATCCTCGCCCCAGGTGGTAAGGATCGAGGCACTGGCATTGGCTTCATCGCCTCGGGACTGACTTTGACCCTGGGAGTTGTGGAGACTGATCTACCATCTCGGGATTTTGAATCTGGGGGCTGCGCTTCACGAATTGCCCGTCGACTCTTCTCCCCGCGCACAGGAGTGCGATTGACGAACACCCATCCGACATTGGGGACTGGCTTACCGCCAATCAGACGACCCTCATCAAACAGCCACTCGTACTGTCCATGAAATTCTTGATAACTGTCGTTCGAGAGGATCGAGGCACCAACTTTTTTAGCGATACTCAACACAAATCCGTCGCCGCGCCCGACAGTACCTGCCGGTGGGGTCACTAATTCATTGTGCTCGACAGCCTTGTCAAATGCAGCGACTTCCTTGGGGTCGATGCGATGACCGAAAGTTGCATCCACGATGACCGTGATGACAGCATCAGGATTTTCGGCGATGAAGGCCATCACGGCATCATTTAGTTGCCGCAAACTCGGCTTTGAGCGACCTTCAGTGGCGATATTGGAACCGTCGACGATGACATGTTTGCCTGCAACAGGTTTGGTGGCGGCAGATTTGGTGGCACCCTTGGGTGCGCCCTTAGGAACCGACTTAGCCGCAACTTTCTCAGCAGCTTTGGCAGGCTTTTTCACCGCCACTTTGGCGGCTGGAGCTTTGGCAGCAGCAGATTTCTTGGCAGGGGGCTTGACGGACATACTGCCTTCTAGTGAACCACCAATAAGGCCCTACCGTGGGGATAGCCGTACGATCTTTGCTGTGACTTCCACTCCGAACATCTCCGCTGTTCTCTGGGACTTCGGAGGAGTGATCCTGAGTAGCCCGTTTGAGGCTTTCAACCGTTTTGAAGGCCAACAGGGACTCCCCTTGGACACCATCCGTCGGATCAACGCGACGAACCCCGACGACAACGCCTGGGCCCATTTTGAACGCAGCGACATCTCTGCGAGCCAGTTTGATCAGGCCTTCGCCGATGACGCTGAAGCGCTGGGCTTTGAGATTCGCGGCCAGCAGGTTTTAACCCTTCTCCAAGGCGAGATTCGCCCCGAGATGGTTCGAGCTCTCGACCTCGTCAAAATGGCGGGCTTCAAGACCGCTTGTCTGACCAACAACATGGTCGGTGGCGATGGGCGCAATGCCCAACCCGAGAACAGCCGTCAAGCCGATATCGAACTTATCCTCAAACGGTTTGACGCCGTGATTGAGAGTTCCAAGGTCGGCTGTCGCAAACCTGAACCACGCTTCTACGACATCGCTTGTGAGGTCCTAAATGTCCATGCCTCGCAATGCGTGTTCCTCGATGATCTCGGCATCAATCTCAAACCTGCCGCAGCGATGGGCATGCAGACCATCAAAGTTTTGGGCGCCGACAAGGCCATTGCCGACCTCGAAAAAATTCTCGGCATCAGTCTCAAATAAAGGGCTTAGAGACCGGCGAAAGTTTCCTCCATGAGGTCAGCGAGTTCTTGATCATGAACGGTCTTTGATCCAGTTGCGGGACTTCCACTTTCAACGCGCGCGACACTTCGTAGGTCATAGCCCTGTTCTTTGACACGCCAAAAACGATGCTCAACAAAAGTCCATGCGCCCATGTTGACTGGCTCTTCTTGTAGCCAAACCACCTCGTGCGCATTCGGATAGCGCTGTAGCACTTCCATCATCTGCTCAATCGGGAACGGGTATAACTGTTCAACACGCACAACCGCTACCGGCGCCTGTCGCTTATTGCGCTCATTGAAGGCGTCCCACACAACCTTGCCCGAGCAGAACACAACTCGCTTGACATTTGATGGGTCACTCACGAATGGATCGTCAAGTACCTCTTGGAAGGATGTGCCAGATTCAAGATCAGAAATACTGGACCGCACTTCTTTCATCCGCAAAGGACCCTTTGGTGTAAAAATCACCAACGGTTTACGCATTTCACGAAGCATTTGACGACGCAAGACATGGAAATATTGAGCGGCGGTGGTGGCGTTGACGACTTGAATATTGTCCTCGGCGCAGGAAGTCAAGAAGCGTTCAATACGCGCCGAACTGTGCTCTGGGCCTTGCCCTTCATAGCCGTGCGGTAACAACATGACGAGAGCATTGTGCTGTCCCCACTTGTCTTCTGCCGCTACCAAATACTGGTCAATAATAATTTGTGCACCATTGACGAAGTCGCCAAATTGCGCTTCCCATAACACCAACGCTTCAGGATTGGCGTGGGCATACCCATACTCAAAACCAAGGGCTGCATATTCGCTCAGTAGCGAGTCATAGACCCAGAATTTTTCTGCATTTGGTAATTCCGCCAGTGGAATCCAGACCTTTTCGGTGTTGTTGTCGACCAAGGCAGAATGGCGTTGGCTAAATGTTCCACGACGCGAGTCTTCGCCAGCGAGACGAACGGCCACACCTTCACTCACCAAAGTTCCGTACGCCAGTAATTCAGCGGTGGCCCATTCGACTTGGCCCTCTTCGTTATACAGTTTGGAACGCAACTCAAACTGGCGACCCAACTTTGGATGCACGGTGAAGTCAGCGGGATAGTTCGTCAATTGTGCGAAGACCGCATCGAGTAATGAACGAGGCGCGCCGGTATCGACATGAGCCAAGACCCCTTCAGGCTTGGGCGGCTTAGCCACCTTGACGACAACTGGCGCATGCGCTCGCGTGTCATCAAGAGCGACCTGCAACTTCAACTGGAAATCCTTGAGTGCTTGTTCGGCCTCGTCAAGGGATATATCGCCGCGTCCAACCAACGTCTCAACGTATAACTTGCGGACACTTCGTTTTTCAGCAATCGCTTTGTACATCAGTGGCTGGGTGTAACTAGGGTCATCGCCCTCGTTGTGACCATGGCGTCGGTAGCACACCATGTCGATGATGACATCCTTGTGAAAGCGTTGTCGGTATTCCCATGCCAAACGTGCAACTCGTACGCACGCCTCTGGGTCATCGCCATTCACATGAAAAATTGGGGCCTGCACTGTTTTGGCGACATCACTGCAATACAGGGACGAACGTGCGAACTGCGGCGAGGTGGTAAAGCCAATCTGGTTGTTGATAATCAGGTGAATCGTGCCACCAACGCGATAACCATTGATGTCGCTCATGCCGAGACATTCGGCAACAATTCCTTGACCAGCAAAAGCAGCGTCACCGTGAATCAAAATTGGCAACGCTGGAAACGAACCAGGCGGATCAATTTGATCTTGGCGCGCACGAACCATTCCTAAAACCAATGGATCAACTGTTTCAAGGTGACTTGGATTAGCTGCCAGTTCAATCTTGATTGAGGCTCCAGTCGGACTGACATGATGACCCGACGAACCAAGGTGATATTTCACGTCACCGGAACCTTGCACTGCTTCCGGATCTACATAACCTTCAAACTCGCCAAAAATGCTATCCAGGCTCTTGTCCATGACATTGGCCAAAATATTCAGGCGACCGCGATGCGCCATCCCGACGACTGCGGAATCTAGTCCGGCGTTGGCCGCATGTGACAAAATCTCGTCGAGTATCGGCACCGCACTTTCAGCACCTTCAACGCCGAATCTTTTAGCGCCCACATATTTTGTGGCCAAAAACTTCTCAAAGGCTTCTGCTGCGTTGAGTCGTTCAAGGAGACGTTGTTTTTCGTCCTTGGACAATTCAAATTGCACTCCCTCGAAATGCGATTGCATCCAGCGCTGTTCTTCGGTGTTCTGAATGTGCATATATTCAACACCGATGGTGCGACAATAAGCATCGCGCAAAACATGTAATAACTCACCCAAAGCCATGCGGTGTGTGCCCGCCACTCCACCTGTGAGGAATTCGCGATCCAAGTCCCAAATTGTCAATCCATAAGTTGCTGGGTCAAGTTCGATGGGCAGTTTGGGCTCTTTCCAATGCAAAGGATCAATATCTGCGATGAGATGACCACGCACCCGATGAACACGGATTAAGGTGGCGATCTGCATCTGCTTGTCAAGCATGGCCTCTTCATGATCCATTGGGTTGACGTCAGTACGCCACTTCACAGCCTCATAGGGCACACCCATGCTCTTAAACACAGATTCATAAAAACCGTGCTCACCCAACAGCAATTCGTGCACCCTCTTGAGGAAGAGCCCACTCTCAGCGCCCTGAATAATTCTGTGGTCGTAGGTGCTGGTGATCGTCACGACCTTTGAAATACCCAGAGTTCCTAACGCCCGTTCGTCGGCTCCCTGAAATTCGGCAGGATAATCAATTGATCCGACACCGACGATGACACCTTGACCTGGCATCAAACGGGGCACACTTTGTACGGTTCCGATTGTGCCAGGGTTAGTCAAACTAATAGTTGCTCCCTGAAAATCGGCAACTGCCAACTTGTTTTGCTTGACCTTGCGGACCATATCTTCGTAGGCCACTACAAACTCAATGAATGACATCGCATTCACTTCACGCAGCACTGGCACAACCAATGTTCGACTGCCATCCGATTTAGCGATATCAACAGCTAAACCAAGATTGATGTGCGCGTGACGTACCACTCGTGGCTTTCCGTCAGGCCCTTCAACGAATCCACTACTCATCACTGGCGCCGCGTCAGCGATAGCGCGCACTATGGCGAATGCTATGAGGTGTGTGAAACTGACTTTGCTTTGACCAGTTCGGTTGCGATAACCGTTGATCACACTGCGATTGACCTCCAGCAATTTGGCTGGAACATTACGAAAACTTGTGGCGGTAGGAACACTCAAACTGCGTTCCATATTGGCGACAATGGCCAAACCTGCACCCCTGATTGGCTCGCTGAGATCTTCCGCTGAAACCACCGCAACGCCGGCGCCGGCCGGGGCGGGTGTTGCGACAACCGCTGAGGGCAATGCCGCAATCGGAATTGAAGCCGCTTGTGGCGATTGCACGGCTGAAGCCGTCATTGACTTGTAATCCGAGAAGAACTCCTGCCATGGTTCACCCACGGATGCGGGATCCAAGCAAAACTGCTCAAACATCTCCTCCACGAGCCAAGAGTTGGCACCAAAGTCAGGATTCGTATCAGGAATGGGGGGAAGCGCTTCAGACATCAGGTACAACATTACCCGTACGAGGTCCGTGACCTGTGTTGCTATTACTTGCGAGGATGACCGAGTTGACCACCGTCACCTGAGATAACCCGACTCTGGTTCGTATCTGCCCGTAAATGGTCATAATCTCCCTGTCATGAGCTTTTCTAAACGTTCCCGTTTCAGCATCGGCGCCTTGTCCCTTGCCGCGCTAGTTTCCTGTGGCGGAAGTAGCCAAAGTGAGACGACCAATACCATCGCTCCCGATGTTGACTTGTTGGTTTCGGCAGTTCCGGCAATTCGTTGGGATGCCACTAGCTACCGGGCACCTGCTGGCGAACTTAAAATCGCAATGTCAAACATGGACAGCGTTAAGCATGTCCTCGTGATTCTGCAGGATGACAAAGTTGTCGGAGACTTAGAGTTGGTCGTCAATAAAAAAGGCGATTACGACGACGGAGTCATAACCCTTGTGGCGGGCGAGTATTTTATTTATTGCACGATTCCCGGCCACGGCGGAATGAACAGTTCACTCACTGTTACGTGATTAGGCCTTCAGCAAGATCTCGCTCAAGACGTAGAGAACAACGAGCAGTGCCGAAGCGCTGATGATTGCATTCTTGTGATTCTCGTATGGCCACAGCAGTTTATTGGTTGCGGCTGTTCCACCTAATTTGCCAAGAGCGTTGAGTTGAAGAATCGCCCCGAGGACTGTGGCGACGATCACGAATGTCCATGCGTTACCCGCTGAAACATTTTCTCCAAATGCTCCACCGTTGTAAAAGTGGGCTGGTCCTACCATGAAGAACAGCATCGAGAAAGAAAAGATCATGTTTTGTCGACTTGCCAGCAAAGCCCGACGACCAGCAGCTGGCGCCCCAGCATCTGCTTCGCCACCAGCAAGAACATTGGCCGCATTGGCCAAAACAACCTTCTGGTTTTTCCAAATCACCATCCACACATTGGCGGCCATTGTGATGCCGAAGATCATTCCGACGAAGATCGTGGCGTCGTGAGCAAGATCGTTGCTGTTCAGGTCGCTCATGTAGTCCTGCATGTAATTCTCGGTCACACCAATAATCAAGAGGCCGAGGATCAACGTGGTCAGAGCGGCCCAACGGAACCACCACAAGGCACGGCGGGCAAGTTTGTCAATTGAGATGTTGCGGGCTTTGCCCTCATCGCCGTAGGCCGCAAAAGCTGGCACCTGCACGACATTGAAGTAGTACAACAAACCGATCCAGGTGACGCCGGCGAGTACATGTAGCCAGCGTGTCAAAAACGCCAAACCATCCTGAGTGAAAATTTCCATAGTGATTTCCTCCATTTACAACACATGACTGACCAAGGACAGTGACCCCTCAAATCCAAGGGGCAAGAACACGGTAGCAAAGAAAGACCGCTCAAGCGAGGGATGTCAGCAGGTACCTTGACACATTTGCGCACTAGCCTGAATGCACGGAGGTCAGTTGCCCATGGCTCATGAATTCATTTACACCTGTTACAAGTTGGCGCGCCACTATCCGCCCGATCGCACGGTGCTTGAAAACATCTCTCTATCGTTTTATCCAGGCGCCAAAATCGGTGTCATCGGCTCAAACGGCTCGGGTAAGTCCAGTTTGCTGCGCATTATGGCTGGCCTCGATGATGGCTTTTCCGGCGATGCCCGACTGACACCTGGCTTTACCGTGGGTTATCTCGCCCAAGAACCTCAACTAGATCCCAACAAAGATGTGCTGGGCAATGTCATGGACGGAGTCGCCCCCGTCAAGGCACTTTTGGATCGCTACAACGAGGTCATGGCGATGTGGGCCGATCCCGATGCCGACTACGACAAAATTGGCACACTGCAGGCCGAACTGGAGGCCAAAATTGAGGCCGCCGATGCCTGGAGCCTGGACCGCAATGTGGAAATCGCCATGGACGCCCTGCGTTGCCCACCCAACGACTCTGATGTCAACACATTGTCGGGTGGAGAGCGACGGCGCGTAGCTCTATGTCGCCTTCTGCTCAGCCGACCTGATCTTTTGTTGCTCGACGAGCCGACTAACCACCTTGACGCCGAGAGCGTGGATTGGCTTGAACGCTTCCTCAAAGAATACCCAGGCACTGTTGTAGCCATAACCCACGATCGATACTTCTTGGACAATGTCGCTAAATGGATTCTCGAACTTGATCGCGGTCGGGGTTTTCCATTTGAAGGCAACTACACCAGTTGGCTCGTGCAAAAACAAGAACGCATGCTCAAAGAAGAAAAAGGCAACGAGAACCGTCGTCGTACTCTGGAGCGTGAATTGGAATGGGTGCGCATGTCCCCCAAGGCTCGTCAGGCCAAAGGCAAGGCGCGTTTGTCAGCGTATGAAAAACTCCATGCTGAGGCCGAAGTTGCCGACCGTGGTCCAAGCAAACTGGAAATCATGATTCCTGCTGGCGGACGCCTTGGTGACACTGTGATTGAAGTCAGTGATCTCACTAAGGGCTTCGGTGAGAAAATGTTGATTGAAAACTTGACGTTTTCTTTGCCGCCCGCAGGCATTGTCGGCATCATCGGACCAAACGGTGCGGGTAAGACGACGCTGTTCCGCATGCTCACAGGGCAAGAATCGGCCAACTCAGGAAAGATCACTGTCGGCCATACCGTGCAATTGGCTTATGTCGATCAAAGCCGCGACTCCCTTGATGACGAGGCCACCGTCTACGAAGAAATCACTGGCAACATTGAACATATGAAGGTCGGAAATCGCGAAATTAACGGGCGCGCCTACGTCGCTTCTTTCAACTTCAAGGGCAGCGATCAGCAAAAGAAAGTTGGTGATCTCTCCGGTGGAGAACGTAACCGAGTGCACCTCGCTAAGTTGCTCAAAACTGGTGGCAATGTTTTATTGCTTGACGAACCAACGAACGACCTTGACGTTGATACATTGCGCGCTCTGGAAGATTCGCTTGAAGCCTTTCCAGGATGCGCTGTGGTGATCAGTCACGATCGCTGGTTCCTTGACCGCATCGCGACTCATGTGTTGGCCTTTGAAGGCGACAGTCAAGTGCGCTGGTTCGAAGGGAACTTCAGCGAGTACGAATCTTGGCGTAAAAAAGAAATCGGTTCTGCTGCTGACCAACCGCATCGCATCAAATACAAGCCTCTGGCACGTTGATGCAGTCCAGTCCCGCCACACGAGCGATACGCATCGCCTGCACGTTTGTTTTTGTGCTCTGTATTGCCGGGCTGATCATTTCGTCCATCGCTGGCAACAACGAAGGCTGGGTCCTCAGCATCGGGATGTGTGGTGTGGTTGCCGCAATCATTCTGATAGTCGTTTCTGTGGTCACGGCCAACAAGCGGGTTCCAGAATTTTCTGATGCTCGCGCTCAAGCGATTGAACAACGGATTGCTTATTTGGTGGCATCTGGAGTGAGCGAAGAAGAATTGCGCGAACTCGTGCGCTCTTCAATTCAGCTTGGTCGCGGCTTGTGAGCGAAACCGATCAGCAACTCGCCTCGCGCATTGCCACCCAGGCCGGAGTCATGCTCGTCGAACTGCGTAACGAGTTGGCAATGGAGGGTATCCATTATTGGGATCTCAAAGATGAAGGTGATGTCGCTGGACATCGTTACATCATGGATGCCCTCACGCAGGCGCGCCCCGACGATGTGATCTTGTCCGAGGAGGCTGCCGACAATCGTCGACGCCTGAGTGCCGAGCGCGTGTGGATCATCGACCCGATTGATGGCACAAACGAATTTGCTGAACCCCCGCGTTACGACTGGGCGATTCACATTGCTTTGTGGGACAAGGGAAAAATCATCGTTGGTTCAGTGGCATTACCCACTTTGGGCATCACTTTTGATGCTGATCCTGCGCCCATCGTGCCCCCGTCAACCCGCGAACGCCCCCTGCTTGTCACCTCACGAACCCGCAATCCCTACTGCGCTGTCAAGGTGGCTCATGCCCTCGGCTGTGATGTGGCGCGACTTGGATCTGCAGGTGCCAAAGCCATGGCCGTCGTCATGGGTGAGGCAGACATATATGTCCATGATGGCGGAATGTACCAATGGGATTCAGCCGCCCCTTCCGCTGTTGCCGCCGCCGCAGGCTTGCATGTCAGTCGAACCGACGGCTCAGCACTGACCTACAACGAAGAATCCTTGTGGCTTCCCGACTTTTTGGTGTGCCGACCAGAATTCGCCGAGGCTGCGCTGCGGGCATTAAGCGACTAACTGAGGTACGCTGGGGCTATGAAACGTTTGCCAGGGATCGTCATCGCAGGACTTGCATCAATTGCCGCTGGAGCGATTCATGGTGGGGCAATTGGCTTACATGCTGAACACCCCCAGTTGGCGCGCATTTTCATTGTTGTGACCTTGGCGCAACTGGCCTGGGGCCTCAGCGTCTTACTGCGCCCCCATCAATGGTTATTGCCCCTGGGCGTTGTGATTAACGGTGCCGCCGTCGGTGGTTGGATCATCACCAGGATTGCCGGCATTTCTTGGATTGACGGACTTGAAGTACGCGAGAATGTTCAGTTGGCTGACAGTTTGTGTGCTGTTCTGGGCATCGTGGCTGCCACTGTCGCTTCAGCTGCTCTGCTTGTCGGCGAGCGCGAGCTCCCACAAGTACGTTTGGCACTTCCTTCTTTCGCAATCTTGCTACTGACATTGCCCGCCATGTGGAACGGTGCAAGTCATCTTCATAGCGAAGGTGCTCATAGCGAAGGTGGCGTGGCCCACGCCGATGATCACAGCGCCGCAGAAGCGGGACATCATGACCCTGCGACAACGCCCATCGAACAAGTAGTCACTGAAATCCCAACGACTGGAGAGCCAACTTTTGCCGCTTGGCCCCGACCCTACGACCCAGCACTCCCGCTTGATATTTCCAATGTTGCAAATGTCAGTGCCGAACAAGAAAGCCGAGCCAAGGCACTCATTGAGTTGACTCAACGCGTACTTCCCGCCTGGGCCGATTATCAGACCGCCATTGCTGGTGGATGGAAGTCAATTGGTGATGGGTCAACAGGGTTTGAACACTTCATTAAGCGCGAATTGATTCAAGATGACAAGTTCCTTGATCCAACAGCACCAGAAGCCTTGGTATACAAAGTTGAAGGCACCAAGCGCACTTTGGTCTCAGTCATGTTCATTGCCAAAGTCGGAGTCACCGTTGATGACCCAAGCCTGACCGACTTCGCGGGTGGTCTTATTCAATGGCATTCACATGATAATTTGTGCTGGCGAAATAATGCCCAGGGTGTTCCCGTGATTGCGGGATTGACCGATGATGCAGGAAACTGCCCTCCGGGCTCGGTGCGCGGTGGCGGCGACAACGCCATGGTGCATGTGTGGATTACCCCACATCTCTGCGGACCATTCGCTGCCCTCGAAGGCGCTGGCGCAGGTCGCTCAAACGTTAGCGATGCCGAGCGAGTGGACTTATGCCATGGCGACCATGAAACGCCACCATCAAATCCAACGCAATCCTCGGTAGCACCGCAAACGACGACCACCTTGGCCCCTTCTTTTAAAGATACTGGCGCAGACCGCATCATCTTGGCTGGATTCCCCGGTGTCAGCGCCGCCCAGCAGGCGAGGGCTGAGGATTTAATCTACCGAACACGCACAATCCTGCCCAAGTTCTCAACTCCGGCGATCGCCATGGAATACGGATTTTCATCTATCCAAGATGCAGCTACCGGTGTTGAGCATTACATCAATTGGTCGTGGATTAATGATGAACATGAACTCAACCCGAATTACCCAGAGAGTTTAGTATTTGCCGTCGGAAGTGGCGGTAAACGTACTTTGGTCTCAGCAATGTACATGGTGGGAGACGAGTACACGCTGGAAACAGTGCCCGATGTTGGTGGAGCACTGACTCAATGGCACATCCACAACAACCTATGTTTCAGCGAAGACCCATCTGTCTCTGGTTCAACTCGAGTTGTCGGTGTCACATCGGAAAACGGACCATGCTCCTTTGGTATTAAGTTGCGGGCGAATCCGATGTTGCATGTGTGGTTGACCCCACAAGTATGTGGTCCGTTTGCTGCTCTTGAGGGTGTCGGTGCTGGACAAATCAAAGCGGGCGAAGAACGCTTGTGCGATGAAGCGCATGGGCACGATTGATTGATCTCTGCACAACTAAAACCCACAACAGCGATAGCGCACACACGATCAACACCACCACTGGCATTGAATCAGATCCTTGAGAATCAATCAGGGGTCCAATCGACGTAGGAACAATCAATCCCCCAACAGCCGCTGCGCCAACGATCCACGATGTCGCTGCAGCAGATAGAGATAACTTGTCGTCCACCATGGCCAACATCGTTGGATACTGAGGGCCAGCGGCAAAACCAAATACCGCTGCTCCAAACCAAACAGTCCAGATGTCGCCCGACCCCACAATCATCACCGCTAGGGCCACAACAGAGAGAGCACATGCGCTGCATACAACGAGCAATGGTCGCACTCGTCCACTCACAGGGATGGCGACCAAACGACCCACGCAAAAGGCTCCCCAAAATGCGGCTGTCACTAATGCTGGCAACGAGCCCGCCATACCAATCTCCTCGGCATAGGTAAAGATCCATCCACCGAAACCGACCTCTCCTCCGATGTACAGCATAAAAAAGACAGACACCACGAGCACCGTGCGACGCGGCAACTGTGGTCGCATGACATCATCTGAGTGGACAGGGTGTTGAGGTGCTTCACGACGACCAACACTGCACGTTGCGGTGATCGCTAACGCGATAACGACACAAACTGCCAACCACAACGAGTGAGTCCATGCCAAAGATCGGTCAACAATCAGTGGAGCGAAAAGCGCACCCACGCCGAACATCAAATGCAGGGCATTCAAAGCAGGACCTGAACGACCCGATCGAGCCCATACCACCATGGTGTTCATTGCCGTATCGGCCATGCCCGTAGCCGCTCCGATTAAAGCCACCGCGAGACAAGTAACGATGAACTTCTCGCTGATGGCCAACAGCACCGTGCCAACGGCGAACGACACTATGCCGACATGCAAAACCTGATGTCCAGTCCAACGGGTGATCCAACGTCCACCGAGTAAAGCACCAACAAAGTTTCCGATGGCGACCAGTGCAAAGAGAATGCCGATCACCCCCGTACTGACATTGAGGCGATCTTCCAAATAAGAAACCGATGGTCCGAGCAACGAGAGAGCTACCCCCATCACCAAAGCGACTGAAAAATATGGGAAAACTGGTTTCAGGGCATGCTCACGATGGTGACCGTACCGATGGCTCCATCAACAGTGATGACAGCGCCATCAGGAATTCTTTTCGTCGCATCGGTGACGCTGACGACGCAGGCGAGACCCAATTCGCGACTGACGATAATGGCGTGACTCACAACGGCGCCAACATCAACGACGACCGCACCGGCTGCCACGAATAATGGCGTCCATGCTGGATCGGTAAACGGGGCAACCAAAACCTCGCCTGGTTCTAAGGCCATCGGGTCGGCAGGATCGAGAATGATACGAGCTCTACCCGTATAGGTGCCAGGAGCACCAGACATTCCCGTCAATACTTCACCCGCGTGCACAACAACAGCAGTTGATTCACCCTTCAACGCCCACTGCGACAACGGCGGCACAACACCATTCACGATAAACGGTGGTTCAAGTTCAAAGAGCTCAAGGTATTGACGTTCGCGCTGCGCGAGCCGGGCCCTAAATTCATCAGGTTGAGCAACGAATGCATCAAGCTCGTCAGCAAGCAACATACAGATTTGTGATCGTGTGTAGCCAGTTCGCTCCGCCAAAGCGAAGGCTGCCATACGAACTTCGTGCACGACTTTGATGATGTTGGTCTTGGCGCGTTCGCGACCGGCCAAGTACAAATGCGCTGACTTCAAGGCCATTTCAAATTGTGCCAACGCTTCAGGGTCAGCGGCTAAGGCTTCACGCACTCGCTTTTCGGCAGCGCGACGGAGTTCGGCATTTTTCTCATTGCGAATGATGGGACTTTGATCGTCTGGGGTACCGCGCATGGTGTCAATCAGTGATGTCGCTAAAGCGGGTTTGGTTTCCCACGTGTCCGAACGAATATCCCACTCGTTCGGTCCGCGACTTCCATACTCGCTTAAAAATGCATCAAAACCTTGGCGGTACTCTGATGAATCCTTTGGCAGACGCGACAATTCCCACATCGCCCGACTGGGCAAGGCTGAATCCACATCACCGATAGCGGTGATTAATGTCAACACCAACGATGGATCACCTAAAGCCGCCGCAATTGCACCAAGTGCCCCTGGTCCAATGGACGTTCCGGCCGTCATATCAAGGTGGTGTTGAAAATCGCGCCGCAAAGTTGCCGTGAACGAACGCATGCGATGAACGAGCGCGACTTCATCAAGATTGGACAAATCTAGGCGTGATGCCCGTGCCTCATTGGAAATCTTTTGGTCTTCCATCAATTCAGGAAGAGCCTGTGCCGTCATGACACGACCCATCCATTCTCCCAATCGCGCCGTGTTGTCGGCATTTTCGTGCCACGGCTCAGGGATATACGGGGGTACATCAGGGTGAGTGCCAAAGTAAGTAGCGTCAATCATTTCGGGGGCCAGACCAGGACCGCGCACACCAAACAAACGGGCTGTTGAAGCGTTGATAAACAAATATCCGCCAAAGAGTCCGACCACTTCTGGCTGGTGAGCATCCATTTCATGGTGATTAAATGTTCCAACATCAATTTGACAGTCGCGCCAGCCCATCACAACCCCGGGCTCCCACACAACGGTCCAACACAACGGACTACATGGGTCGGGCAAGACCTCGCCAGCGTTGGCTCGGGTATACACGGGCAGTTTTTGACTCGGAATCCAGTCGGTCAACCAGCGATCGGGTAACGCATTTTCTGATGTCATCTCAAATCCCCATTTCTTACACGCTTGATGCGCCGCATCCTCACGAAAAACAATACTCCCCCATTCCTCACCCCACCGCAGCCTAAGTTGTCACTGTCACACCCAACTGTGGGTCTCCGACGGGAAATTCTCTGATTGCGCAGGCAGACTTTGAAGGTGAGTGAATCAAAGTCTCCCAATGATCGTTCCCATGACTTGCAGTGGGGTTCATTTACCGAGCGGGGTCCGTGGGAAGTAAACCCTCACGATATTGCCTGGCTGGGGTCTACCCAAGCCCTTCGCTCTCAGGCAAAAGCGGAAGTTCCCATCCTGACAACGCCGCGCCGTCTGCCACCAGGGGGACGAGTCATCACGGTAACGATCAACATTGTTAAGGCGCTTGCTCCTTGGTTCATAAAAAAGAAGCGCAACAAATATGTCGATCGTTCCGCTAGCCAAGCTGACGTCTCGCTGCGCTTGAGAAAGGCAGTCGAAACTCTTGGTCCGACCTACATCAAGTTGGGTCAAATCATTTCCTCCGGAGAAGGTCTCTTTCCTCCTGAACTCGTTGAGCAATTCAAAAAATGTCGTGACCAAGTTCCCGCCGAGCCATTCTCCACTGTGCGCCAAACTGTTGAACAAGATTTAGGAGCGCGTCTTGAAGATGTCTTTGAATGGTTTGATGAAAGAGAATTAGCCGCAGCATCTATCGCCCAAGTCCATGCAGCCCGTTTGCTCACGGGCGAAGATGTCGTCGTCAAAGTACAACGACCACGGGTGGCGAGCCTGGTGCGCAAAGACCTCAGAGTCATGGCATGGATCGCCCCGCACCTTGTGGGTCGTATACCCATTGCTGCGTTGGCGAATCCTCCGGCCCTTGTTGAACTTTTTGCCGAGACGATCGTCGAAGAACTTGACTTTCGTTTGGAAGCAGCCAACATGCTTGATGTCGCCGCAATGTTGCACGACTTGGGACAAGAGGGCTACATCGTTCCACGACCCCATCCCACTCTTGTGACGCGCCGTGTCCTGGTGATGGAGCGTATCTCTGGCTTTAACTTTGACGATGTGGCCGGCATGAAAGACGCCGGCATTGATACGGAGGCGGTGATTCGCACTGGCATGATCGCCTTTATGGAGGGAGCGATGATCCACGGCATTTTCCACGGCGACCTTCACGGCGGTAACTTGTTCGTTCTGCAAGATGGACGAACAGCACTTTTGGATTTCGGAATCGTCGCACGCTTGTCGCAAGAACGTCGTTTGGCGTTTCTACGACTGATGCTCAGTGCGACAACCAACGACGTCATGGGTCAGATGACGGCGCTTCGCAATTTGGGCGCACTACCAATGGATACTGATCTCGGTGCTGTCATCAAAGATCTCCGTCTGGATCAAGCCACCATTGACCCAACCACCCTGTCGGGTGAACAAATGGTCACTGAGGTTCAGAGAGTGATCAAAGCCCTCCTCGGATATGGGGCGAGTTTGCCCAAAGAACTCATGCTCTATGTCAAAAACATGGTGTTTCTTGATGGGGCAATCTCACGTCTGGCACCCGACCTTGACATCCTCGGTGAAGTCGCCAATATCTCTATGATGTTCGCCCAACGCCATGGCGACCGCCTCGGTAAAGAACTCGGAGTTGATCCCGATGCAGTGGCTTTCGATATGTCGGGAGTCAAAGCCAGTTTGGGACTCGAAGATCATGTTGACCGCATGACCTATAAAGAACTTCAGGCCAGACGTGACCTGATCCAAAAGCGCATGCGCGATCATGTAGGTCACTAACGACTAGGTTGGAGTCTCGTTATGCGCCTTGTCGTCGCTCGTTGCAGCGTTCAATATGCCGGTCGCCTCGATGCCACATTGCCAGAGGCAGTTCGCTTAGTGATGGTCAAGGCCGATGGTTGCGTGGCCATCCATAGCGACGGTGGAGCGTATAAACCTCTGAACTGGATGACGGCACCTAACACCATCATTGAGACAGAGGGTCAATGGGTTGTCACTAATCCCAAGGGCGAAACTCTCACCATCACTTTTCAGGAGATATTCAGTGATCACGCTCAAGAGTTTGGCGAAGACCCCGGTTTACAAAAGGACGGCGTCGAGGCACATCTACAAGAACTTCTTGCAGCCCTACCCGAGACAATTGAAGATGGTCTCATGCTCGTGCGCCGCGAATGGCCCACGCCGATTGGTCCCGTTGACTTGATGTGCATTGACCGTCACGGAAACTCCGTGGCTATTGAAATCAAACGTCGTGGCGAGATCGATGGTGTTGAACAACTTGCGCGCTATCTCGAACTCTTGCGTCTAGATGCCAACCTCAAGGGATTGCGTGGAATCTTTGTGGCCCAAGTTATTAAACCCCAAGCGCGCACAATGGCCGAACAACGAGGAATCGCTTGGGCTGAAGTTGACTATGAAGATCTGCGTGGCCGTCGGCCAGAAGAACTACGACTCTTCTGAATTCAGGAATGACGCACGAGGCCTTGATCGATCACAACTCGATCACCGACTGACGTTGTGAACACTGTCTCGCCTGAAGCGATTGTCCACATCCGCACGGTCAGAGCATCACCAGGCATAACTGGTGAAGAAAAGCGACCTTCAATGTGATTGAACTTAGTGACATCGTTATTGCACAATGCTCCGAGTAAAGCGCGTCCAGTAAAACCATACGAGCACAAACCGTGCAAAATCGGACGATCAAATCCGCCGATAGCAGCGAAAGATGGATCGGTGTGCAGAGGGTTACGATCACCCGAGAGGCGATACACGAAAGCCTGATCAGGTGAGGTCTGCAATGTCACTTCGTGATCGGGTGTACGCTCTGGTGGAACATTCTGAGGTCCCGATGGTCCGCGGTCGCCATCCCATCCACCTTCACCACGAATGAACACTGATGAACGTGTGGTCCACAACAATTCACCACTCTTCAACTTGGTCTCGGCTTCAGTGACAACAACTGCGGCCTTACCCTTGTCGTACATCGCTACAACTTTGTCTTGCACTGTCACTTCAGCCTCAACAGGAATCGGACGATGTAGTGTGATCGCTTGCGAACCGTGCACCAACATCGCAAAATTGAATGAACCGATTTCACTCATCGCACTCTTGCCTGCTGAAGCGGTTCCGGAGCCGGCGACAACTGCAAAGGTTGGAAAGACAACTTGCTGAACGTCTTTGGTGTTCTCTGTGGTGAACGGGAGATCGCTGTGTCCTGCTCCAATTCCCACGGCGTACAACAAAGCATCTTTCGAATTCCATGACATGGTACGAATGTCACCGACAGCGCCGACAGCAGATGGATTCAATGGCATTGCATTTCTCCTTAAGTAGTGATGTACAGGTTCTAGTTCTTTACGGGACCAATTTACGAGCGCGGCTGCGGCCAACCGCCTGGAGTTCCGTCCATACCCGAGTTTTTGCGAGCCTTGGCCAACAATTCAGCCACGATCGGACCAAGAATGGTCGGGTCGTCAACTGGTGCATGCTTTGGTCCACGGACCCAACCTTCAGAGACGGCCAAAATATCGCCACTCGCTTCGAAGATGCGTCCCGTCACGCCTGCCGCTTCGTCAGAAGCCAACCACGTAACAATCGGTGCGATCCAACGCGGCGAACGCTTCTCTCGTTCCTCGTCGCTCTCTGGCGCTGGTCCGAGACCTTCGGTCATACGCGTCAAAGCCACAGGAGCAACAGCATTGACTGTCACGCCATAGCGCGACATTTCCAAGGCAGCAATATTGGTAAATGATGCGATTCCCGCCTTGGCGGCACCGTAGTTCGTCTGTCCAGGGTTGCCGTAAATGCCTGACACCGACGTGGTGTTGATGATGCGACCCGACACTGGCTTGCCCGCCTTGGACTGCTCACGCCAGTACACGCAAGCAAAGCGTGTCGGAGCGAAAGTTCCTTTGAGGTGCACGTTGATGACCGCATCCCACTCTGCTTCAGACATTGAGAACAACATCCGGTCACGCAAGATACCTGCGTTATTGACCACGATGTTCAGATCACCAAACGCCTCAATGGCGGTAGTGATCAGACGCTCTGCTCCCGCCCAATCACTGACGCTGTCACCATTGGAAACAGCCTCGCCACCCATACCGCGAATTTCGGCCACCACTTGATCCGCAGGACTAAGATCTCCGCCGCTTCCATCAACATTGCCACCCAGGTCATTCACCACAACCTTGGCACCTTGAGATGCCAAACTGAGGGCGTGTTCACGTCCGATTCCACGACCGGCTCCGGTCACGATTGCAACTTTTCCTTCACATAACCGAGCCATCTCGGGTCTCCATTCAACTTTGTCGTCCCACCCACGATGGGTGTGACATGTACGGTCTCAATCATAGAGAATGGCATTGGGTAGCGCACCAATCGATGCTCGCTTCTAGCCTGACAATGTGACACTCGTTGGTCAAAGTACCCCATCTGACTGTGATCTGCTGATCGTCGGGGCGGGTCCCGCGGGCATTGCCGCGGCGATCACCGCCACACGTGCAGGGTTGCATGTCATCGTGATTGACAAGGCACAATTTCCACGCGATAAATGTTGCGGCGATGGCCTCACCACGTTGGCGTTACGCGAACTTGAAAAACTCAACTTTGATCCAGCGACCGTGCCTTCATGGTTTGATGTTGAGGCCGCGTGGTTGCGCTCGCCAAGTGGACGCGAAGTGTGTGTGCCCTTGCCGACAAGTGGAAAGTTTGCTGCCGTCACTCCACGCCTTGAACTTGATAACGCTTTACTCACGCAGGCTCGTAACGAAGGAGTCACCGTGATAGAGAATTGCGCATACGAATCGCTGAGCGTCAACAGTGAGCAACTTTTTGTTTCGGTGCGTGCCAATGATGAACTGCGTGTCATACGCAGCACATGGCTCATTGCTGCCGATGGGATGTGGAGTCCAGTGCGCAAGTCACTTGGTCACTCCGAGCCTGGATACCTCGGTGAATGGCACGCCTTTCGCCAATACGCCAGCAATGTCACAGGCACGGCAGCGCAACGATTGATTATTTGGTTTGACGCAGATGTGTTGCCGGGTTACGCCTGGAGTTTTCCGCTTCCTGGCAATCGCGCCAATATCGGTCTCGCATTATTACGCGATGGCAAGCGACGCATCGGCGATATGAAAGATGTCTGGACTGACCTCTTGCAACGAAAACATGTTGTGCAAGCGCTTGGTCCGAACTTTGTCCTTGATGACCGACATACCGCATGGCCGATTCCGGCACGCATTGATCAAGCTATGACTGCTTCGGGTCGAGTGTTATTCGTCGGTGACGCGGTGATGGCAACAGATGCCTTGACTGGCGAGGGTATTGGCCAAGCCTTGCTCACGGGTTCTCTTGCTGCTCAGGCGATTGCGGCTGGTGGCGAACCCGCCGCAGTTCGCCAGCGCTACGAATCGTCGGTCGCAAACCATTTGCTCGCTGACCACCGAATGTCAGTACGCCTTTCCAATGTCCTCTCACACCGACGAGGCGCCCGCGGGGCGATCGCTCTGCTGGCCCACGTAGGTCAAAGAGGACGACAATATTTTGCCCGCTGGATGTTTGAAGATGAGCCTCGGGGAATCGCCCTGACTCCTCGACGCTGGCATCGGCGCCTGTTTCGCCAGCATGGTCCTTACCGCTAAATCGGAGCTCATCTACTACGGTATGGCAATGCGTACGCGTCTGACAGAATTACTTGATATTGAGCACCCGATCATGCTCGCTGGTATGGGCGGGGTCTCCTACAGCGAACTCGTTGCGGCTGTGAGCGAGGCGGGTGGCATTGGAACCTTCGGTGCGGCTCCAATGAAACCTGGGCAACTTGCTGAAGAAATGGACGCCGTTCACAAACTGACATCAAAGCCTTTTGGCGTTGACCTTTTGGCGGCGATACCTGGACAACTTGAAAAAGAAGTGGAGACCATCGTGAACGGTGGGGCTCGTATTTTTGTCGCTGGACTTGGAGTGCCGCGTGAAATCATCGACGAGTTGCACAAAAACAATATTTTGGTCGGATCAATGTGTGGCAAAGTGCGTCACGCCGAGGCTGCGCTGGCGAGTGGCTGTGACTTCGTTGTCGCCCAAGGCACCGAAGGTGGCGGACACACGGGAACTGTTGCCACGATGGCCTTAGTACCTCAAGTTGTTGACGCCGTCGGACATAAGATCCCCGTCGTGGCAGCTGGTGGCTTATTCGATGGTCGGGGTTTGGTGGCGGCACTTGCGCTTGGCGCCGATGGCGTATGGATGGGCACGCGCTTTATCGCTACCCCAGAGGCTCATGCGCCGCAGGGGTATAAAGATACGTTGATCACTCTCCCCGAAGATGGCACCGTGATTTCACGCGCCTACACAGGCAAGACATGTCGCGTGGTGCGAACTGAATGGACGCAACATTTTGAAGAGCATCCTGAAGAACTCAGCAAATTTCCCGAGCAAGTGATGAAGTCGATCCGTGCCGGCGCAAATCACATGGGGGCCCCCGTTGACACGTACGTGGACGTGAATAATGAATTCATGCCCGCAGGTCAGGGTGTCGGAGCAATCAAGACTTTGATTCCAGCGGGTGACCTTGTACGCCAAATCATGGACGAGGCCGAACAGGTCATTGATCTGATGAAAAAGTTTGCCAAGTAATCGGACCTGCGGTTGAGGAAACCGAAGGGCTATTGCTTTTTCGCAGGCCGTTTTGTTGTTGGTCCAATCACTGGCAACCCTGCCGAGGGACAGATGTCAGCAAGTTCGCAAATAGTGCATTGAGGCTTGCGCGCATCGCACACACGGCGCCCATGCAAAATCAAACGCAAACTAAATGATCCCCACTCTGACCCTGGCAGATAATTGTTGAGTTCCAATTCAACCTTGACAGGATCCTCAAGTTTTGTTAGCCCCAGTCGGCGAGAAAGCCGACCGACATGAGTGTCAACCGGCAAACCAGGCAAATCAAAAATGACACTGCGCACAACATTGCCGGTCTTGCGCCCCACGCCAGGCAAAGTTACAAGATCTGATAACTCGCTCGGAACCTCTCCCCCAAAACGCTCAACAAGATTTTGCGCCATACCCATCAAGTTTCGCGCCTTGGATTGATAGAAGCCCGTTGACCGAATAATGGTTTCAAGTTCCACGGGATCAGCCGCAGCCAAGGCCCACGGGTCGGGATAACGAACAAATAGCGCTGGCGTCACCATATTCACTCGCACATCAGTGCACTGTGCCGACAAAATTGTCGCCGACAACAATTCATACGCATTCTTATGATCTAACTCGCAGATCACCTCGGGATACCCAATGGCGAGACGGCGTGCAACCTCAGTGGTTTGTGCATGAGCATCAAACTTTGCCTTCTTAGATAACGCCTGCTTCTTGGCCGATACCACCTTCTTGGGTGCCGCTTGCTTCTTCGCTGCCATGTCTTCGACCCTAATCCTCAAGCCGTCAGCCCCTGCCACCGATAGGGTAAGCCCATGCGAATCCTGGACATTAAAAGGCAAATGGAGCCTGATGACATCGCTATTGTTCGCGAACTATTACGTGATGCCGAACGCGCCGATGGGCACCGTCCACTCTCCGATCACCTCTGGCTTGACCTCGTCGACGGTGGTCGGGAAGGCTTCGCTGGTCTCGTTGCTTGGGAACCCGACCACGATCATCCGGTCGCCTATGCCCAAATCAGCAAAGGTCACGACTCTTACTCTGTGGAAATTGTTGTCCATCCGCATCACCGTTACGAAATGCATCTCATCGGGCCAGAACTACTCGGAGCAGCGCTCCACGAAGTAGCCGTCAACGGAGGCGGTCACGTGCACTGGTGGGTTTTCGAACCCACACTTGGTCATGAGCAACTCGCCCAACAGTTCGGTCTCACACCTGGGCGCACGCTGCATCAGATGCGCCGATCTCTGCCGCTCTCAAGCAGCGACGCTGCGGCCAAGGTTGCAGTCCGCACATTTGTCAAGGGTCAAGACGAGCAGGCATGGCTGAATGTCAACAATCAGGCTTTTGCGTTGCACCCCGAACAAGGCAGATGGGATCTCGCCACATTGACAACACGACTCAGTGAACCATGGTTTGATGCCAGTGGTTTTATCCTTCACGATATTGGTGAAACTCTCGCCGGATTTTGTTGGACAAAGGTTCATACCGATACCGAGCCAGTTCTTGGAGAAATTTATGTGGTTGCAGTTGACCCCAAATACCGTGGACAGGGTCTCGGTAAATCAATGGTCGTGTCTGGTCTGATCAACATGAGTGAGCGCGGTCTCACCATGGCAATGCTCTATGTTGACACCAACAACGAGGCTGCGATGTCACTCTATGGAGATCTCGGTTTTCGCATCCATCGCACTGATCGAGCCTTTGTTGGCGATGTCGCTGCCATCACCCCGAACACGCCTCAGGAACCATCATGACAACAATCGAGAATCTGCCTCGCTGGAGCGTCTCTGATGTCCACGAATCATTCACTAGTCGCAGTTTTGTGTCGGCTTTAGAACTAGTGGGCTCCGACGTCGGCCGTTTGGAGTCGCTGTATGACGAGTTGAGTATTCGCGCCCTGCCCCAAGGTACCACTGCGGTTGTTGATCAAGATATGGGGACTCGCCTCGACCGCGCGATCAAAGAGTTCAACGCTGTCGTGGCGCAGACGGAAATCCTTGAGGCATACGTCTACGCCACAGTGGCTACCAACACCCGTGATGAGACTGCTCAGGCTTTGCTGTCCGAAATTGAAGTCATCGGTTCACGCATCACCCCCTTGCTGGCGCGACTCGCCGATTTCGTGTGCGACTATGACACCGAACTTCTCGCCACTGTCAGCACGGAGGCTCGCGAACATCTCGGTCCCTTATTGCGTTTAGCCGAGCGCTCTGAACATCAAATGGAAGAGTCCGAAGAAGGTCTCTATGCAGAGTTGGCGACAACTGGTTCATCGGCATGGGGTCGCCTGCAAGGTGACATCACATCTCAACTCACTGCCGATGTGCACCTACCATCGGGGACCAAGCGCATGCCCATGCCAGCCATCCGAGGTTTGGCCACCGATAGCGATGCAACAGTGCGCAAGGCTGCTTACGATGCCGAGATGATCGCTTGGCCAACAGTGGCTACGGCTTGTGCAGCGGCGATGAATGCCATCAAAGGTGAGGCCAACACTGTCAACCGACGCCGACGTTGGGATGCTCCACTTGATGCCTCGCTCTACGGCAATAGCGTGAGTCGCGCAACCTTTGATGCGATGCAATCGGCAATCACCGCCTCACTTCCGGATTTTCGCGCGTGGATGCGCACTAAATCGCGTCTACTCGGCCACACCGAAGCCTTGCCCTGGTGGGATCTCATGGCACCTCTACCAGTCGCCGGTGGTTCAATCACCTGGGATGAGTCAGTGGCATTAGTACGCAATGCCTTCTCATCTTTTAGCCCCAACTTAGCTAGTTTGGTTGATCGGGCAATCAACGAATCGTGGCTTGATGTTGCCCCACGCGAAGGAAAAGTTGGTGGCGCCTTCTGTATGCCTTTTGTTGAAGATCGCTCCTTGGTGTTGTTGAACTGGAGTGGGTCGGTTGAATCCGCGCAGACAACTGCTCACGAACTTGGTCACGCATATCACAACACCCAGTTGGCTGGTCGCACGCCACTACAAAAACGACTACCCATGGCACTCGCTGAAACAGCCAGCATTTTTTGTGAAACTCTCGTCGTTGAAGCGGGTCTCTCAAAGTTGCAAGGTGCAGATCGTTTGGCATTACTCGATGTCGACCTGCAGGGCGCCAATCAAGTAGTCGTCGATATTCATAGTCGTTTTCTCTTTGAGACCGAGGTCTTCGCCCGCCGTCAACGCCGAACATTGGGTGTCAACGAACTCAACGAGATCATGTTGCAGTCGCAACTTGAGGCCTACGGCGACGGACTTGACCAAAGTACCGCTCACCCACACATGTGGGTCTTGAAGTCGCACTACTACGGCAGTCACTTCTACAACTGGCCGTACACCTATGGTCTGTTATTCGGCTTGGGTCTCTTCGCCAAATATCACGCCGATCCAGATCGCTTCCGTGCTGGTTACGACGATCTCCTGAGCCGCGCTGGGATGGCGACCGCAGAAGAACTTGGCGCCGCCTTTGGTATTGATGTCGCCGACGAATCCTTCTGGACTGCCAGTCTTGATGTCTTGCGAACACGCATGACCGAATACTCAAAACTCGCAGAAACACTCTGAACCCCCCGATTATCTGACAGGCTGATCACGTGATTACTCGATATGGCGCGACGCGCGCCGAACTACAAAACCTTCTCACCACCGAGCC
>SXGQ01035528.1_pt1 | contig 67617 bp, 53 predicted proteins | sample 3178371 | NCBI WGS metagenome assembly SXGQ01 (sample SAMN11356859, study PRJNA531348) | freshwater metagenome | isolation source: freshwater sample F1-20 | place: China: Fuxian Lake, Yuxi | collected 2017-12-25
CTCGATGCCAAGCGCGACTGGGGTTACGCGAAGGAATACGTCGAGGGCATGTGGCGCATGCTCCAGCAACCCGAGGGCGACGACTACGTGCTCGCCACGAACGAAACGCACAGCGTGCGCGAATTCTGCCAGGTGGCGTTTGCGCACGTGGGGCTCAATTGGGAGGACTTCGTGAAGTACGACGCCCGTTATGAGCGCCCCGCGGAGGTGGACCTGCTCATCGGCGATTACGCGAAAGCGAAGGCCAAGCTCGGATGGGAGCCGAAGACGACGTTCGAGGGGCTTACCAAGCTTATGGTCGATGCAGACCTTGAGTCCGCGAAGCGCGAGGCGCGGTAGGCGGGCGCACGGTTTCTGTTTTCGAAACGGAGCGGCTTCAGCAATGGGCCGCTCCGTTTCTTTTTGCGCCGCCAAAGGTTCGCGGGGCGTATCGGTTGTTCCGACGATTTTATGCGACTTATTGGAGCGATGGTTCTGGTGTTGAGCGGCGCGATTGCTTGGGCCGCGCCGCAGTCTTTCGAGAAGGCGGGTGTGGCTTTCATGCAGAAACACTGCATCTCGTGCCACGGCCGCGAAAAGAAGAAGGGCGACGTCGCGTTGCACGAGTTCAATGATGCCGCCTCGCTGCTCAAGGCGCGCAAGAAATGGAAGGGCATCCTCAACGCCGTGGAGCAGCACGACATGCCGCCGGATGACGAGCCGCAGCCGAAGGACGAAGAGCGCCGCGTCTTCCTCGAAAGCGCGCGCGCCGTGTTCGCGGAGTTCGACAAAAACGCGAAGCCCGACCCCGGCCGCGTCACGCTCCGCAGGCTGAACCGCGTGGAGTACAACAACACTATCCGCGACCTCACCGGGCTCGACTTCCAGCCTGCGGCAAACTTCCCGAGCGACGACGTCGGCTACGGATTCGACAACATCGGCGACGTCCTCTCCGTCTCGCCGGTGCTTATGGAGCGCTACCTCGATGCCGCGTCGACCATTGCCGAAATGGCCCTGCCCGCCGAGCTCCCGAAGCCCAACAAACGCCACATGCCCGCGCGCTTTACCGAGCCGGGCGCCGTGGGCGTGCCGATGCGTGGCGAATGGCGCATGTTCACGCCGGGCAAGGACCACGTGGGCACCGGTCCGCTCAACACACCGTTCACGCCCGCGCCGGACTCCGAGTATGTCTTCCGCACCCGCGTTTACGCCGAGTCGCCGTCGGGGCGGCCTGTGCGCATCGCGATGATTGTCGCCGGTCCGCAGATTGAAAATCCCGAGAAAGACAAAGCCGCCGGGCTCGAGATCGAAAAAGTCGGGCAGGTCGCAAACTTCCGCGTCCTCCGCGAAGTCGAAGTCACCGCCCGCTCCGAGCGGGACGCGCAGACGTTCGAGGTGAAGATGCCCCGCATCAAAGGCATCGAGCGCATCGCTGTCGCCATCGTTCGCGACAGCGCGGCAAACCCGCCGCCCACCGTCTTTCTCCGCTTCCTCGAAGCCGAGGGACCGCTCGACCGCGGCACGCAATTCATGAAGCGCTACATGGGCGGGCTCGATGGCAAGCCGCCTCGCGACCAAGTCCGCCAGGTCCTCACCCACTTCATGTCCCGCGCGTGGCGGCGGCCCGTCATGGCCGATGAAATCGAACGCGTCGCCTCCGTCGCCGACGCCACCATCGCCGGCGGCGCCGACATCAACGCCGGAATCCGCCAGGCCGTCATCGGCGTCCTTGCCTCCCCGAAGTTCATCTTCCGCATGGAGCCCGACACGGAGCCCGAGAAACCCGACGCACACCCCATCGGCGAATTCGAACTCGCCACCCGGCTCAGCTACTTCCTCTGGTCCACCATGCCGGATGAAGAACTCTTCAAACTCGCCGGCGAACGCAAACTCACCGCATCCCTCGACTCCCAAGTCCGCCGCATGCTCAAAGACCCGCGCGCCACCGCGCTCGTCGAAAACTTCGGCATCCAATGGCTCCAGCTCCGCCGCCTCGCCACCCACCAGGCCGACGAATCCGTCTTCAAACGCTGGCGCCCATCCCTCCGCAACTCCATGCTCGAAGAGACCCGCCTCTTCCTCAACGAAATCGTCCGCGAAGACCGCAGCATCCTCGACATGCTCGACGGCGACTTCACCTACATCGACCGCCGCCTCAGCGAAGTCTACGGCATCTACCCGCCCGGCGGCTTCCAGGGCGACGCCTTCCGCCGCGTCTCCCTCGCAGGCACACCGCGCGGCGGCCTCCTCACCCAGGGCAGCATCCTCACCGTCTCCTCCAACCCCACCCGCACCTCACCCGTCAAGCGCGGCAAATGGGTCCTCGAGCAAATCCTCGGCGACCCCCCGCCACCCGCACCGCCAAACGTCCCCAGCATCGACGACGGCAACCGCAAAGAACTCAGCGGCACCTTCCGCCAAAAAATGATGCAGCACCGCGCCGACCCCAAATGCGGCAACTGCCACGCCAAAATGGACACCATCGGCTTCGCCATGGAAAACTTCGACGGCATCGGCCGCTGGCGCGACAAAGACGAGCAAAACCGCCCCCTCGAAATCGGCGACAAAGTCCCCGGCCTCGAACTCCACAGCCTCGCCGAGCTCAAAACCATGCTCAAAAACCAGCGCACCCAGTTCGGCCGCTGCGTCGCCGAGAAAATGCTCATCTACGCCACAGGCCGCGGCCTCGAATACTACGACGACCGCACCATCGACACCATCGTCGCCACCCTCGAAAAAGAAAACTGGCGCTTCTCCGCCCTCATCACCGCCATCGCCAAGAGCGACCCCTTCCGCCTCCGCCGCGGCACCTCGCAAAAATAGCCCGCGAGTCCCGGCGCGCCTTAAAGCCCGTCACCGCAACCGTCCTCACCGCGAAAGGCGCGAAAGGGCGCGAAACAAACATCCCTCCGAACGCCGCGATAGCCACGACGGGCCCGCCGCTTTCGGGACAGGCTTGCTTCCAAATGGTGCGGGGCTTGAGTGGAATGCGGGGAGCCTTGAGTAAAGGGAGTGGCTGGGTTTGTAAAATGGGGCGGGCTTTCGGTAAAATGTTCAGCATGGCTTCTATAATACGCAGCGTGGTGAATAAAGTGGGCTGGGCTTTGGGTAAAATGGTGCGCAAAGATACATGTTGCATGATTTTAGGCGCTTGGTGTGTCATTTTAGGAACAGGGTCTGGCATTTTAGGGGCTGGGTGTGCAATTATAGGTCATGGGTGAATGATTTTGCTGAAAGCGTGGGTGTTTTTATAAGCTCGGTGTGGCATTTTAGTCGCTTGACGCGCCATTTTAGCGACGGTATATCTGTGTAGAACCTCTTTTTTCACCTTCTTTTCTTATGCCTGTCTCTTCTTCTGCTACGGTGGTGCCTACGATGGATGATTTTATTGGTCACTGGGAACAGTGTAACGAAGTCCTGGGGGCGAATCCTTTCATACCGGCGGTGCCGGGGAAGGCGGGGACGACTTTGGCGGCTTTTAATACGCAGCGGACGGGGGTTTTGACGGCGCAGACGGAGGTTCAGGCGCGGTTGAATACGCTGCAGACGGCGCGGACGAGTGTGTCGATCCAGAAGCAGGCGCTGATGACGGTGTTGACGGATTTTTTGGGGGTGCTGGATGGGTATTATCAGGCGACGGCGCTTTACGGGGCGCGGCCGGTGATGCCAAATTTCGGGGACGGGCAGGAGCGTTTTACGAAGCAGATGATTGATGCGATGACGTTGTGGGAAGACATGAATGAGGCGCCGGCGCCGTCGGGGGTGACGCTGCCGGTGGTGCTGGCGAGCGGGGTGACGCAGGGGGCTTTTGCTTCCATGATTTCGGCGCTGCAGTTTGAGTATCTGGCGGTGTCGAAAGCCGAGGGGCGTCTGCGGACGGCGCGCACGGATCGCTCGATGAAGGAGGACGCTGCGTGCGCGGTGATGAAGGCGTATCGCGCGGCGGCACCGCAGAAGCTTTCGCAGCATCCGGCGCTGGTGGCCACGATTCCGAAGCTGACGCCCGATCCAGGCCACACGCCCGAACCGGTGCAGGCAAGCGCGACTTATGTTGCGCCGAGCACTTCGCATGTCGTACACGCGGCTTCGTCGGACGCGGACCTCGATTATTACGAGCTGGAGGGCACAAACGGCGAGGAGTGGAGCGAGGACGATGCGGTGAATCTGGGTCGTCACGACCCCGGCGAGCCGAATGAGTTCACGGTGGCGTTCGGCCTCACGCAGCCGGACACCGCCGTGGCGCTGAAGGTGTACGTGGTGTTGAAAAGCGGGCGTCGAGCGGGCAGCGCGCCGATGGTGGTGCGGCGGCCGGGGTAGCCGGCGAACGTAGTCGCGCAGCGCGAGGCTGCGAGCAACGCGAGCCAAGGAGCGGCGGCATTCCTGCCGCCGACTGAGGCATAGCGCGAAGCGCGAAATCTTCCTGCGTTCGATGCTCGGTGAGTTTCCGCTTCGCGTTTTGTTTTAAACGGCGACAGGAATGTCGCCGCTCCTTGGCTCGCTGCGCTCGCAGTGCGGGGGCTCGGCGGTTGATGGGGGCTTTTCCGGTGCAAAACAAAACCGCCGCCGGATCGATGGGACCCGGCGGCGGTGGTTAGGTTTCTAAATGGGGTGGTTTATTTGACGATCTCGAGGAGCTCGACTTCGAAGATGAGGGTTTCGTTCGGGCCGATCTTCGGAGCGCTGCCGCGTTCGCCGTAGGCGAGCTTGCCGGGGATGGTGAATTTGTATTTTGCGCCTTTGTTCATGAGTTGGACGCCTTCGGTCCAGCCGGGGATGACGCCGTTGAGCGGGAATTCGGCGGGTTCGATGCGGGAGTAGCTGCAGTCGAACTCTTCGCCGTTGATGAGGGTGCCTTTGTAGTGGACGCGGACGGTGCTCTCGGCTTTTGGGTTCGGGCCGTCGCCTTTTTTGAGGACTTCGTATTGGAGTCCGCTGGCGGTGGTTTTGACGCCTTCCTTTTTGGCGTTGTCGGCGAGGTATTGTTCGCTGGCTTTGCCGGCTTCGGCGCGTTTTTGCATGGCGACGGCCATCATGGCGGTCTGGAAGGATTGCATGGCGGCCTCCAGTTCTTTTTCGTCGATGGTGGAGGGTTTGCCGTCGAGGGCTTCGTTCATGCCTTCGGCGAGTTTTTTCATGTCGGGGCGGAAGCCTTGTTGCTTCATGTTGCCGCCGATGTTGCGGCCGATGAAGTAGCTGACTTTGTCCATGGGCACGGCGGCGAATGGATCGGCGGCGGGTGCGGCCGGGGCTGCGGTTGCGGGTTTTTCGGCAGCCGGCTTGGCGGCGTCCTGTGCGTGTGTGTTCATTGCGAGTGCGGACGCGGCGAGCGCGATCGTGAGAATGCGAGGATTCATGAGGGCGGGGACGCTAAGCAGGCGCGGAAGGGGTGGTCAAAGGGAAACGCGGGTTTTCTCGTGTGCACATTGTTCTAAGCTCGGGGCAACCGGCGTGCTATAGAAAGCGAACATTTTAGACTATGAACGAGCTATCACGACGCACGGTGTTGAAGGGTTTGGGGACGATGATTGCGCTCCCTTGGCTGGAGGCGATGGGGAATGTGAGCGCGTGGGCGGCGGGTGCGCCGGTGAAGAAGACGGCGCCGACGCGGATGGCGTTTATTTATGTGCCGAACGGGAAGGATATGGCGAGCTGGACGCCGAAGACGGAGGGCGAGGTGTTTGAGCTTCCGGAGATTTTGCAGCCGCTGGCGCCGTTTCAGCGCGACTTGAATGTGCTGACGGGTCTGGCCGCGGACAAGGCGCGCCCGAATGGCGACGGCGCGGGTGATCATGCTCGGGCGATGGCGGCTTTTTTGACCGGTGCGCAGGCGCGGAAGACGGACGGCTCGGACATTCGCGCGGGGACTTCAGTCGACCAGCTCGCGGCGGGGAAGGTGGGCGAGCTGACGCATCTGCCTTCGCTCGAAATCGGATGCGAGGCGGGCGCGATGGCGGGGAATTGCGACAGCGGGTATTCGTGTGTGTATTCGAGCACGATGTCGTGGCGCTCGGCGACGCAGCCGTTGCCGAAGGAGGTGAATCCGAAGCTGGTGTTTGAGCGCATTTTCGGCGGAGGCGACGCGGCGGAGCGGATGAAGCGGCAGGCTTCGCGAAAGAGCGTGCTGGATTTCATCCGGGAAGACTCGAAGTCGCTCTCGCGGCAGCTCGGGAAGTCGGACCAGCAGAAGCTCGACGAGTATTTCTCAAGCATTCGCGACATCGAGCAGCGCATGCAGAAGGGCGCGGCGCTCCCGCCATTGGTGGCGCCCGCGGATTTCCCGGTGCCGGCGGGCATTCCATCGAAATACGACGAGCATATCCGGCTGATGGCCGATTTGATGGTGCTGGCGTTCCGCACGGATGCGACGCGGGTGTGCACGTTTGTGTTCGCGAACGAGGGCAGCAACAAGGCGTATGCGGATATCGGCGTGAACGAGGGGCATCACGAGCTTTCGCACCACGGGCACGACGCGAAGAAGATCGCGAAGATCCGGGAGATCAATAAATTTCACATCCGTGGTCTGGCTTACCTGCTGGAGAAGCTGAAGGCGGTGAAGGAAGGCGAGGGGACGCTGCTCGACAACTGCATGATCGCATACGGCAGCGGCAATTCCGACGGCGACCGGCACAATCACGACGACCTCCCGATTTTGCTCGCAGGCCGCGGCGGCGGGACGATCAAAACGGGCCGCCACATCCGCTACGCGCACGACACGCCGGTGTCGAACCTGTGGGTTTCGATGCTCGAGCGCATCGATGTCCGCGCGCCTGTCGGCGATAGCACGGGCGGGCTGAATCTCGCGTAAGCGGGGAGCTTGTGAAAAGTTTCACAAATTCGCCTTGCCGCGTCGCGCGGCGGGTTTAGGCTCACTTTCAACATGTCCACGCAAGCCGCTTACGACTCGAAAATCGAAGGCAACGTCATCTTTACCAAGGTCGATGCCGCCATCAACTGGATGCGCAAAAACTCACTCTGGCCCATGCCGATGGGGCTCGCGTGCTGCGCGATCGAGCTCATGGCCACGGGCGCGTCGCGCTTTGATATCAGCCGATTCGGCGCGGAGGTGATGCGCTTTTCGCCGCGGCAGAGCGACGTGATGATTGTCGCGGGGACGGTGACTTACAAAATGGCGCTCGCGGTGAAGCGAATCTGGGACCAAATGCCCGAGCCGAAGTGGTGCATCGCGATGGGCGCATGCGCGAGCAGCGGCGGCATGTATCGCAGCTACGCGGTGCTCCAGGGCATCGATCGGCTGATTCCGGTGGACGTTTATATCTCCGGTTGCCCGCCGCGTCCGGAAGCGCTCATCGAAGGCCTGCTGCGTCTCCAGCGGAAAATCGACACGGAGAAATCCCTCTCCGCGCAGAAGGGCGAACTCACCGCAGCGCTGGCGTAATTTTACCTTTTCCGATCATGACCAAGGAAGCAGTCGCAAGTGCAAAAAAGGACGCCGATTCGATCGTGGCAAAATTCGCCGGGGCGAAGTTGAGCGAGTTCCGCGGGGAGCTGACGATTGTCGTCACACGCGGGCAATTTCGCGACGTGGCGAAGTTCTGCCGCGAGCTGGGATACGACTATCTCATCGACGTGAGCAGCGTGGACCACATGGGCCAGGAGCCGCGCTACGAGATGGTTTACGAGCTGCAGTCGCTCGCGCATACCGGCCATCTGCGGCTGAAATACACGGTGAGCGAGGACGATTGCACCGCGCCGAGCGTTGTCGATATCTGGGCGACCGCCGATTGGCACGAGCGCGAGGTGTTTGACATGATGGGAATCAATTTCCCGACGCATCCCGACGTGAAGGAATACGGCAAACTGCGCCGCATCCTCATGTGGGACGGCTATCCGTTTCATCCGCTGCACAAGGATTTCCCGCTCGCCGGTCGCGCGAGCAACATGCCCGATGTGGCATTCTCCGACGCCGCGCCGCTTGCTGGCGGGCCGTTTGTGACTTCGCCCACGACCGAAGGCATCGCCGAGCGCGAGCCGCGTTCGCGCGAGATGGAGTAGGTGCGCGACGACTGTCGTCCGGGCGGTTTTACATCGGGTGGACCGGGCGCAAGTGTGTCCCTAATGGCTGGCCGCGTGCCGGATTGAGTGAGCGAACTTTTTCAACCATGAAACTCCAAGTCCTCGCACTCGCCGCAGCATTCACCCTCACCGCCGCCCATGCGGAGAACTGGCCGCAATGGCGCGGTCCCGCACTCAATGGCACATCGCCGGAAACGGGCCTGCCGGTGAAGTTCAGCACGACGGAGGGCGTGAAGTGGGCGGTCGATATGCCGGGCATCAGCGGCGCGACGCCCATCGTGTGGGGAGACAAGGTTTTCGTGATGAGCCCCGACGCGCAGAAGGACCAGTGGCTGATTTGCGTGAGCCGCACGGATGGCAAGGTGCTTTGGAAGCAGAGAGTCGCCGGTGGCATGCTCGACAAGGGCCGCGGAAACAGCACCAGTCCATCGCCGGTGACCGACGGTAAGACCGTTTGGGCGCTGGTCGGCACAGGCCAGCTTGCGGCATACGACATGGACGGCAAGCAGCTCTGGTTGCGCGACCTAGCGAAGGATTACGGCAGCTTCAACATCATGTGGGTTTACGGCAGCAGCCCGCTGCTTTTCGGCGGCAAGCTTTACGTCCAGGTTCTCCAGCGCACACCGGCGGACGGCGGCTATCCGGGCGTCACGGACAAAGGCGACCGCGAGAGCTATCTGCTCGCGATCGAGCCTGCGAGCGGCAAGACCATCTGGAAGCACGTCCGCCCGACGGATGCAGTGATGGAGAGCATGGAGAGCTACTCTACGCCCGTCCCGCACACCGTCGGCGGCAAAACGCAGCTTCTCCTCGCAGGCGGCGACGTGCTCACGGGTCACGACCCCGAGACCGGCGCGGAATTGTGGCGCGGCGGTGGCATTAACGGCAAGAAGGGCAAGGGCGGCGGGGAATGGATGCGCATCGTTCCATCGCCGGTGAGCGCGGGCGACCTGGCATTTGTAGCGGGTCCGAAGCAGAGCGCGGCCATCGCATTCAAGACCGACGGAAAAGGCGACGTGACCGAGAGCGGGAAGGCTTGGGCTTTTGACGAACGCAAGACTCCCGATTGCGCGACTCCCGCCTACCATGGCGGGCGGCTCTACGTCTTCGACGGCGACTCGCACGCCATGACGGTTGTCGACGCGAAGACCGGAGCGAAAGTGTGGCAGAAAACCCTCGAAGGCCTCGATAAATCCAAGGGCAAGGAAGTCTTCCGTGCATCGCCGACGGTCGCCGACGGAAAAATCTACAACATCGGGGAGCGCGGCACCGTCGTGATCCAGAACGCAGAAACGGGCGAACAGCTCGCCGTGATTCCCATGGGAAGCGGCGGACCCGAAGGCGTCCGCAGCAGCATCGCCGTCAGCGTCGGGAATCTGTTCATTCGGACCACGGACAAGCTTTATTGCGTCGGGAATTAGATTTCGCAGGATGTCGGCGCGAGGTGATGTAGAAAGCTCCACGTGGAAAGCCCGGAGCGCCCATTTGGGAAGCCGTGCAATAAGTTCCCGGACGCGTAAAGGAGAGGCGAATTCATCCGCCGACCTCCGCAAAGTGAAGCGTGTAATCCATGAGTGACGCTCGCGCCCGCGGAGACGCAGCAAATTGGGCGCTGCGCGCTACGAAGGGCGGCGAATGAATCCTCCGCTCCTCTACGCGATCTCGCTTTGGAGAGGCTCGCCCTGTTCCTCGCATCTCGGTCGCGACTCACGTAGTGCTCCGTTTGATTCTTCTCTCGCTTGACGGTATCACGAGCCGTCCGGCAATGATGACCAGAATCCCAACGGACCGCGAAGGAGCGCTAAAAAAATGCGGTCGCATCCGCATCTTCGCCGCGCCGCCCGACTGGGTCGAACCCGCGGAAAAGCGAAAATGTAGCCACGCGATTCTCGGTCGCGCTCTTTTTTATGCGCTTCCTCGGTCCACGGAATTGGAAGTCAGATTCTAAAAAGCAGTTGGGTCCTCGGAAAGCACGGAAATTCACGGAAAGCAATGCATCGCGACCATTGAAGCTTTTATCCGGCCGGTGAGGGCTCTGATTTTCATATATCCCTCTCGCCATGCCCTTCAGTGGATCCCGTGGATATTCAAATGCGGTTTTTACAACGGTGAACTGTGGGAATAATGTGTGCGTTCCCACCCTTGTTTGAGGAAAATAAGCGTTGCGTGGAGTGCCGGTTTCGCGTACCTCCCCGAAAGATTTGTGAATGCAATTCCCGCCAAAACCAAAACATGACTCTCCACTCTTTTGCTGCGCTTCATTAAACAACATCTCAGGTATCAATCCAGCCTCCAAAAATCTCTCTCCGCTCTTTCAGCCGTTATAAAAACCGTCACACCTCAATCCGAAATCATGAAAACAGACTCATCCCAAACCGTTTTCAACGCATTCCGTCAGCGTCGCCGTATTCTAACTGCAGGGATCGGCTCGCTCTTTGTGCTTTCCAACATCGCATCCCATGCGATCACAATTACATCAGGCACCACGACGCTGACCTTTGATACGGCACCGGGTGTGGCCGATTGGGCAACCCTTGCGGCGGGATTGGGGGCGGCGGGTGCCGGTACATTTACGACTTCTGCGGGTATTGATGCTGCAGTTGCGGGCCTCAATCAGGCTTCAATTACGGAAGCGCTCCCCACTTCCGGCACGAATCCTCCGAGCACGAACGCAAGTGCCCGTTTCAATACGTCCCTTCTGGCCCTACAGACCCGCCCAACGACAGTAGGCGCTACGTTGCTTCTTGGAAAGCTATCGAACGGCACTGGGCAATCGTTCACGGACATCACCATTGGTTACACGCTGGCGGGCTTTAATGCTACGGCCGAAGAGGTCAATGGATTGCTCGCTTACTTTTCACTCAATGGGACCACGTGGGCACCCCTCCCGTCGCTTGGTGGCGGCACACCTGGAGTCCTGTCGCAGAACATTGCGACTGCTGGTTGGGCTCCCGGCACGAACGCGTATCTCCTGTTTGTGGACGACAACGGTTCTCCAACGGACGGCAGCTACACACTGGACAACATGACCTTCACGCCAACCCTTCAGGCAGGCGGTGCCAACCTCACATGGAATACCGGCCATTCTGTGGGCGGAGCTCCCGGTGGTTCTTTTGAGGTATCCGCTGCGCAATACTGGCTGAACGGTGCGTCTCCGAGCGGCTTTGCTGTAAATGATAACGCGATTTTTAGTCAGAATCCCAGTACGCCGGCGGCGATTACGGTTCCTGCGGATATTGCCGCGAGCTCGGTCATATTCAGTCACACTGCTGGAACTTATTCCTTAGGTGGACCCGGTAAAATAAGCAGCAGTTTCGCGGTCACATCAACCGGCGAGGTTGCCATCACTTCTGATCACACAGTGTTCGGCACCACGATTTCTGGCGGAGGCAAGGTTATCACGTCATCAGCCGGGGCTCTTGGAGCCGGTAGCGTTACGACGGGTGCGGGAGGCGGAACATTGGAGACTGTCACCAACTTGTCGGTAGGTGCGTTAAACGGTGCCGGACTGTTGACCAAGACGGGTGCGGGTGTGCTTACTCTTACCTCGACTGGAGCTGCCACAGGTGGACTTCAGGTTAATGAAGGCTCGGTTTCCACCAACAGTGGCGCGGCCCTCGGAGCGGCGGCAAATACGGTGACGCTGAACGGGACGACGCTTGAGTTTACGAACGTGGGTGCGGCGACTACCGTGGTTCCGGTGGTCGCAATCGGATCCGGCGGCGGTACGGTTTCCATTGCCGACGCCAGCTCCGCCACCGCGAGCGGCGCGACCTTTGGTGCGGGCCGCCTTACGGGCAGCACTTCGCTGACGAAGGCCGGCCCCGGTGTGCTTCGTATTTCGGGAGCGCAGGCTGGCCTTACGAGCAACTGGACAGTCAATGCCGGCGTAGTTGAGGTTTCGAACGCCACTGGCCTCGGCACCGGGTCAGTCACGCTCAATAGCGGTGTATTGGTGCTCAACGGAGTCACGGTAACGAATAACGTTGCGCTCGCTGGCGGCGCATTGGGAACGCGCACGAATTCCAACGGAAATTTTGCGGGGACCGTAAATGTGACTTCAAATTCGTTTCTGAACGTCAAGAGCAGCAGCAGCCCAGCGGGTTATCAGGGTTTCACGGTTTCTGGTGTGGTTAGCGGTGCGTCCGACCTTACGCTGACAGGTCCGATTCCGTTAATTGCAAACGGAACGGTGGCAGCAGGAACTGCGGCGGTTTTCGCGAACACAGCAAATACCTACTCCGGCAATTTCAACGTTACATCCCAGCAGATATTGGCAAGCAATCCTACTGGCGGTGCAGGAAGCGCTCTCGGAACCGCGACGCTCCGCTTGAAAGGTGGCGGCGTTCGCATTCTTGACGACGGCACGGCCAGTGACTCGATCCTGACCTACAACAACCCGGTGTTTGTTGAAACACAGACTGAAATCGGCGCGCTGGCTGGGACGGCCGGAATCCACGTCGATCGGACGACGACAGGAACATTTACGGGTAACACGGTTCAGTTTTCCTCGCTTAATATCGGCGGAGGACTCGGCCTCGCCGTTACCGGTGCGAATGGCTACAAGGCCAGCGTCTCTGGGGCTACAACGCTCTCTGGCACGGGCGTTGCGACCTTTGATACTAGCACGGCGGCCCTCACGTTGGCGGGAGGAGTGACAGGCACGGGTGGTCTCGGCAAAACCGGCGCATCGACGCTGACGTTGCAGGGGACCGTGAATTATTCTGGAAACACAGCCGTGGACGGTGGTGTCCTTGACGTGACGGGGGTCACTGGTGGTTTTTCCGTTGGCACCGGCCAAACACTGTCCGGTAGCGGTGGAACGGTGACGGGTGCTCCAGCGGGAATCACTGTAGGAAGCGGTGCGATTATCGCTCCCGGAAATACTTCGGGAGTGGGTGTGCTCACTCTATCGAGCCTGTCGCTTGGCACAGCAGCCATCAACTATGCTTGGAATACTGGAACGCTCGGTTCGCTGACGGTTCTTGGGTCGGACGCGCTTGCGCTGACAGGTGGAACGGGTTCGGTAACCCTGAACTTCGCCAGCCAATCGCCGAACCTCGGCTTGCACACGCTCATTGATTACACGGGCACGCCATTGGCCGATTTGACGAAGTTCACCGTCGGTTCGATGTTCTCGCGTATCGCATACAGCCTCGTCAACAACACGACGGATACGAAGATCGAACTCAATGTTACCGGTTTGAACTACCCGATTTGGTCTGGTGCGACATCCTCGGAATGGAGCACGAACGTAATCACTGCTCCGAAGAACTGGAAACTCAGCAGCGATAACTCGAACACGGACTTCATTGCTGGTGACCGCGTCGTCTTCAATGACGCTGCGGCTTCTGCTTCGCCGACCGTCGATGTCTCGGTTGCGAACGTCTCTCCGCTGTCTGTCGAAGTGGATGGAACGAAGGACTACACATTTACCGGAACTGCGGCAATCGCGGGTGCAGGTGGTCTGACCAAGACTGGCACTGGTAAACTTACAATCAGCAGCACGAATAGCTTTACAGGAACCGTGAACCTCAACGGCGGTGTTACCGCGGTTGCAACCATCGCAGATTCAGCAACGAACAGTCCGCTCGGAGCTGGGACCGCAATAAACCTCGGGGGTGGCACGCTTGAATTCACAGGCGCGACCGGAAGCACAAACCGGGGCATTGCTGTGGCGGTTGGTGGGGGAACGGTGAGCACCCCGACTGGCTCGACACTCACGCTCGCTGGTGTCGTTAGTGGAGCCGGAACCCTTGCTAAGAGCGGTGCGGGAACTGTCGTGCTGACGGGTGCCACGAATACCGTTGCCGGTTACACCGTTTCACAGGGAACGCTCCAGGTCGGTGACGGAGTCGCTGCTGGAAGTCTGGGAACCGGAACTGTCACTAATGATGCGACGCTCGCTTTTAACACTCCGGCGGCGGGTCTGGTTGTTGGTAACGTGATTTCCGGAACCGGAAGTGTTACGAAAACCGGCCCGGGCAATGTGACGCTCAACGGCGCAGCGGACAACACCTACGCGGGAACGACGACAGTCAGCGGTGGCTCGCTTATTCTCAGTTCGCCGACGGGAATCAACTCGGTCGGCGGTAATGTGGTTGTCGAAACCGGCGGCATTGTTGCCTACGGAACGACTGCCGGACAGCTCGCAAATCACATTCCGGACACCGCATCGATTACTGTAAATGGAGGCACCTTCGGCTCCGGAGCGGGTAATGCGGAGACCGGTCCGACAGCCGGAATTTTCGATACAGTGGCGAATGTCACGGTGAATAGTGGAACATTCCTATCCGGTCGTGGCGATGCTCAGCTGTTCGGGGTTACGGGAGCCCTGAACGCCACCGGCGGACGGGTATTCCTGCAACGTGGGGGTAGTGTTGCGGCGACATCCATTTCGCTCGCAAGTGGAGTGGTTCTAGACATGGATGGCGGCAGCACTGGATTTATCAGCCGTCTTGGCGTCGGGACCGGAGGACTCACGATCCACGGTGCGACTGTGAACATGAATACCGGTTCCAATGTGACGGCTGGCTCTCAAGGAAGTTCGATCATTCTGACTGGTGACCTAACCACGACAGGAACAACGACTATTAGCCGCGTCAGTGCGCAAGCAGCGCCCCGCGCGAATATCGACCTCAACGGTGCGGATCGCGTCTTCAATGTCAGCGGAACGCTCACGCTCGGTACCTCCGCGGCGCAGGTCATTGTGGTCAACACCGGCGCGACCCCTGGTGGTATCGTCAAGCAGGGTGCTGGTAATTTGGTTCTGAACGGTGCGAACACCTACAACGGAAATACGGACATCCTCGCCGGAACTGTTACGCTCACCGGAACGCTCTCGGGTTCCGCAAGTATCAACGTGGCTACCGGTTCTACGTTCGATGTATCAGGTGCCGCGGGATACTCAGTTGGTGTTGCTCAGACCATCAAGGGCAACGGCAACGTCGTTGGTAGCGCGACTATCAATGGAACACTGGCTCCCGGATCGAGCATCGGCACGCTGAATTTCGCGAATGATTTGGCGTTTGGTGCAACGGGAGCGGGATTGTTTGAAATTAACAAGATCGGTCTTGTCCGCACTGCGGACCTGGCCAATGTGACGGGCACGCTCACGCTTGCGGGAACCCTCAATGTAACAGCCACCGGTGACACACTTGTCGAGGGTGATAAGTTCAATCTTTTCGATGCCGCCGCCTTCTCGGGCACGATGGCGATGGGAACCATGCCGACGCTGGACCCGGGCTTGTTCTGGAGCCTCGCTGATTTGGGAGTGGACGGCACGATTTCCGTCATTCCTGAGCCCGGAAGTGCAGCACTGCTCGCGCTCGGAAGTGCGCTGCTCTTCCGCCGCCGCCGCAAGGCATAAGCGCGGAAACGCCAAGTGAATCATCGCAAAGGGCCGCCGGAATATCGGTGGCCCTTTTGCTTGTTGCAATTAAGGACACGGAAGGCTTTTTCCACGCTCACAAGAAACTGAGACCGACTTCGCTCGTGCAAAGCCGCCATCGAAACACCGGAAATGTTCCGCAAATTAATGGCCCTAGCTACTTCCGCCAGCCGTAGCTCGTTCCTTTGAGCGTGCGGACGCCTTTCCCAACGCCTCCGGACTTGAGCTGGTCTTCGTTGAAGAGGGCTGTGTAGAGATACGGGAAATCCGGGAGCTTTTCGCGCTTCAATTTTGCGCCGATGTAGCGCTCAATTTTGCGAACGGCATCGAGTTCCTCGGCAGTGAAAATCGTGAACGCATCGCCGGTCGTGGCCGCGCGCCCCGTGCGCCCAATGCGGTGAACATAATCCTCCGGGTGCTGCGGAACGTCGTAGTTCACCACATGGGTGACGCCGGCGATATCGAGCCCGCGCGCCGCGATGTCGGTCGCGACGAGGACTTCGTATTTACCGCTCTTGAAGCCGGCGAGGGCTTCCGTACGTTCGTTCTGGTTGCGGTCGCCGTGGATGACGCCGACTTTCCCCGGGATGATCTTCGCGAGGCGCGAGCCGACCATGTCTGCCGCGACTTTGGTCTGCGTGAAGACAATCACGCTGTGGTAATCCTCCTTCGCGAGGATCGCGAAAAGCAAATCCATCTTCTGGTCGCGCGCGACTGGGTAAAGCGCATGCGCAACGGTTTCGGCCGCGCTTTGACGCCGCCCGATTTCCACCGAGACGGGGTTGGTGAGAATCCATTTCGTGAGAGTCTCTAATTCCGGCGGAAGCGTTGCTGAGAAAAACAGCGTCTGCCTTTCTTTCGGGCACGCGCGGATGATGCGGCCGACATCGGGGAGGAAGCCCATATCCAGCATTCGGTCCACTTCATCGAGCACAAGGTGGCGCACATCACCGACCTTGATTGTGCCGTCTTCCATGAAATCGAGCAGACGTCCCGGCGTAGCCACGACGATATCCGCGCCTTTCTGGAGCGCCTCCCGCTGGTTGCCGTAGCCTACGCCGCCGTGAACGAGCACGGTGTGCAACCCGGTAAACTTGCCATAATTCACAAAGCTCTCGTGCACTTGATGCGCGAGCTCACGCGTCGGTTCGAGAATCAGCGCGCGGAATTTTCCGTGTTCACCGAGTTGCGTGAGCAGCGGGAGCGCGAATGCAGCGGTTTTTCCTGTGCCTGTCTGGGCCGAGCCCATCACATCGCGCCCTTGTAAAACGAGAGGTATCGCCTCGGCCTGAATGGGGGTGGCTTCTTTATAACCCTTGGCCTCTATCCCGCGCATCACCGCCTCGGAAAGGCCGAATTCTTGAAATGTCATCGCGCACCTTCTAGCGGGCGGTCCGCCGTTCGCAAGGTCCGATTCCGTCCGGTGTGGAGCAGCGTGACCGCAAAGCCGCTTGATGGTGTGGGAATCACAGCTAAGCTCATGGCATTCCTTGCATCCCGCGAGGGGCGGCATCGCCCCGAGATCGGGCGTGCGCTCGCTATCAATGTTATCTTTTTCAACCTGCTGGAATTCCGGACGCCACACCGATGGTGCGGCGATGATTCAAGAGATTCTCGATCTGGGATTCGAGAATGTGGAGCTTGGCCACGGCATCCGGTTGTCGCTCGTCGACGGCATTCTGAAAATGCACGAGCAAGGGAAAGTGAAGTTCTCCTCGCTGCACAACTTCTGCCCGCTTCCGGTCGAAATCACTCGGGCTTCACCGGACTGCTATCAGATTAGCGCAGCCAGCCAGAGTGAGCGTGACCGGGCGATGCGCCACACGTTTCAGACGATCGATTTTGCGAAGCGGCTCGGCGCTAAGTTCGTCGTGATGCATCTCGGTGGTGTCCCAATCGATGATTACACCTCGAAACTCGTGAAAATGGCGGAGGTTGGGATGATGATGACGAAGCAATTCGTTAGAACGAAACTTGAAGCGGTGAAAGCGCGCGAATCCAATCAGGCGAACCCGTTTTTCCGCGCCAAGGAATGCTTTAAGCGAATCGTGGATTACGCCGGCGAGCGTGGCATCAAACTGGGCGTCGAGAGCCGCCACAGCTACGAGGAGATACCAAGCGAACCGGAAATGATGGATGTGCTCGGAGATTTTCCGCCGCCGACGGTCGGATACTGGCACGATTTTGGGCATGTGCAGGTGAAGCACAACCTCAGCTTCCTGGACCACGTCGCATGGATGCAAAAGGTCGCGCCTCGTCTCATCGGCTGCCATCTTCACGACACAAAATGGCCTGGTCGTGACCACATGGCGCCGTTCGACGGGGATGTCGAATATGACAAACTTCTCCCGCTGATTCCTCCCGGCATGTTGTTTGTTTATGAAATGAGCCCGCGGCGGACGAGGGACGAGATCACCGCGAGCGTTGCGAAATGGAAGGAGCGGTTCCCGCAGTGGACGTAGCTTTCCGAAAGGAGCGGCGTTGAGAAAATCGCTGCTCTGGATTCTCCAGTTCGCGCTTACTGCGGGGCTGCTGTGGCTCGTTTTCCGCGATCCGTCAAAGCAACAGGTCCTCAAGGACGCAGTCCGGCAGGCCGACTGGCGCTGGCTTGCCGCTGGTGTGGTAGCCTACGGGTTCTTCGAACTGCTCGCCGGCGTGCGGTGGCAGATCCTGCTGCGCGTTCAGGGTATCCGCATTTCGTGGACGCGCATGTACGGGCTGCTGATGGTCGGTTTGTTTTTCAGCCTCTTCATCCCCGGCGGAACCGGAGGAGATTTGGTGAAGGGATACTATTTGCTCAAGGAGGCGCCGGTCGGGCGGAAGACCTCGGCGGCGCTTAGTGTGGTCATGGATCGCCTGCTTGGCCTTCTCGGAGTAGCCATTCTGACCGGCACCATCACCGGTTTGCAGTGGGAATGGCTCACGAGCGACCCGCTCACGAAGAACTACATCTACTCGGGAATCGCCGTGCTTGGCGTCTGTGTGCTCGGGATGGCGGTGGCGGGATTGATTTCGGCGCTCCGGCTTGTTCATGCGCTTCCCGAGAAACTGCCCGGCCGGAATTTCCTCGCATCCGTGAGCGGCGCGTACGCGCTCTACGGACGTGCTTGGCTCGCGACGCTCGCAGCCGTTTTCATTTCCATCCTCGCGCACGGTGCACACTACACCACCTTTTACTGCGCAGGGCGGGCCATTGAGATGTCCGGACCGCGTAAACCGACCGCGGTCGAATTGTATTCCGCGCTGCCGGTGATTGAGACAGTCGCCGCGCTTCCGATTACTCCCGGTGGATTGGGGACGCGTGAAAAACTCTTCGACGATATGCTCACACGCCTTTGCGACCTGGACGAGGGCGTCGCGCCAAGTATCTCCATGCTCGGATATTTCTGCATCGCCTTCTGGGGCGTGGTCGGCGGCATTTTCTACATGTTCTACCGCCCCGGAAAAAGCGAACGGGATGCGTCATTTGCCGAGACCACTGCGCAGCTCGGTGCAAAGCTTCCGGGCTCATGACGCCCCGTCCTTTTGTCACGGCAAACTTCGCGATTACAGCGGATGGCCGCATCAGCACGCGCAACCATACACCGAGCGATTTCTCGAGCGCGGCGGACAAGCGCAGGCTTCTGGAAATTCGCGCCGCTTGCGATGCCGTGCTTGTGGGCGCGCGTACACTCGCTGCAGATACGATGACGCTCGGCCTTCCTGCGGAGGATCTCCGCGCGGCCCGGAGCGACCGCGGGTTGCCGGAGATGCCGCTGCGCGTCATCGCGACCAACACCGGGCGCATCTCGGCAGAGAACCGCGTATTCACGAGCGGGCTGCATCCGGCGGTCGTCTTTTCCACCCGGCGCATGTCCACGCGCACGTGCACCTCGCTTGCCGGCGTGTGCGATTTATTCATCCATCTCGCGGACTCCGTGAACCTCGCGGCAATGCTGGCGACGCTTCGCGAGGAGTATCGCGTGAAGCGCCTCGTCTGTGAGGGCGGCGGCACGCTTTTTAAAGCGCTGCTCGCTGCGGACCTTGTTGATGAACTCCATCTCACGCTTTGCCCGCTTGTTTTTGGTGGTGCAAAAGCTCCCACGCTCAGTGGTGTTGCTGGCGACTGGCTTCCAAAGAGCACCTGCCTCCGGCTTGCGGAGATGATTCCAGTCGGTGCGGAGTGCTTCACGCGGTGGCGTGTGCGGAGGAGTTGATGGAATTGCCGAGCATGGCTAATTCACAGCCCGTAATGTCCAGCAACTCATCATCACGCCGCCGCGTCGTCATTACCGGTCTTGGACCGATCGCCGCTTGCGGGATTGGAAAGGAGCAGTTTTGGCGGAATGTCCGCGCTGGCCGGAGCGGCATTTCCCGGCTTGCGGCGTTCAGCGTTGAAGGCTGCCGTGCGGTCAGTGTTGGCGAGATTCCCGAATGGGATCCGACTGCATTTTTCCCGCCGCACCGCTTGAAGCGGCTCGATCGATTTGCGCAGTTTGCCGTCGCGAGTGCCCTGCTGGCGCTAGAGGACGCAAAGCTGCCTTGGAGTCGCGAAGCACCGCAGCCACGGACGGGCGTGAGCTTCGGCACGGCGCTGGGCGGAATCTCCGGCGCGGAGGACGAGCACGCCAGATTTTTGAAAAAGGGCCCGCGCGGCGTGAATCCCACGCTCGCTTTACAGGTCTTCGGCGGGAGCGCACACAGCAACATCGCCATCGAGTGTGGCTTTCGCGGAGTCGGGACGACGAACTCGAGTTCCTGTGCCAGCGGAGTGGTTTCGGTGGGGGAGGCGATGCGTTACATTCGCGATGGATGGGTGGATGTGATGGTCGCCGGCGGTGCCGAGGCTCCGCTGAGTCCGCTCACTTTCAGCTCGTTCGACTTCATCAAGACGATGTCGCGTTGGGATGGCGAGCCCATACAGCACGCATGCCGTCCGTTCGACAAGCAGCGCGATGGATTCACAATGGGCGAAGGCGGGTGCTCGCTCGTGATCGAGGAACTCAATCACGCCCGGGCACGCGGCGCTCACATTTACGCCGAAGTCTGCGGCTACGCTCTAAACAACGATGCATACCACATGACTTCGCCAAACCCGGATGGCGAGAGCATCACGTCATGCATGGCGGCAGCGTTGGCGGATGCGGGCGTTGCTCCGCATCAAATCGGCTACATCAACTGCCACGCGAGCAGCACGCAGCTGAACGACGCGAGCGAGGTCGAGTGCATCAAGCGGGTTTTCGGTGACCACGCCGCGCGGCTCGCGATCGGCGGCACCAAGCCTTTCACCGCGCATCCGCTCGGTGCGACCGGTGCGATGGAGGCGGTGATTTGCGCGCTCGCGCTTGATGAGCAGTGGCTTCCGCCGACGCTGCATCACCGCACGCCGGATCCGGCGTGCGACTTGGATATTGTGCCAAACGAGGGCAGGAACGCGGCTTTTGATTTTGCTTTGAACAACGCGTTTGGCTTCGGCGGCATCAATTCCTCGATCGTGCTGCGCCGATGGAAGGACGAAAGTTAATCGCGCTGACTACTTCGTGAAGCGATTGAGTTCCGCCTGATTGAGTTCGCGTCCCGCGGTCTGGCGCGCGAGTTCTATGAGCTTGTTTTCGTCCGTCTCCCAAATCCGCAGACGTCCGTCCAGCCCTCCGCTCACGAGCCGGCCATCCGGCAGGAAGGCCAGAGAGAGAATTCCGACACCGACATTAATGCGGCGCGTAAAGGCATCTCCGCGCTGAAAATCGTGCAGAGTGATTCGTCCATCCATCGTCGCGGTGGCAAACCATCGCGTGGCTGATCCGGACAATGACGATGGCGAGAACGCGACCGAGGTGACGTGCGCCCCCTGGCTTGGTAAAAGAATGGGAGCGGGCATGTTTTTCAATGACGTCGTGCTCCAAATGCCGGATGGCAGTCTGCCGTAGGTTCCAACCCCGACCCATTTTCCATCGTCGCTGATTGCCAGTCCTCCATTGAAATCGAGCGGGGACGGGATGTTTACCAACTCGGGCAGGCGCCCGGGTTTGGAGCAATCGAACACGAGGATCATGTTTCCATACTGCGTCCAGTTTCGACGCAGGAATTTGCGCTCGTTCTCGAGCGGAAATCCGAGTGCCCATCGGGTGATGGCTAGCATGCGCCTGACCACGTCCGACAGTTGGTCGCCTCCGTGGCGCGTAATGTAGAGCCTGTTTCCATCGGGCGAGACTTTGACGTCCGGAAGGAGGTAGTTGATAGCGTGCACGGGCCAGGCCAGTCCTGTTTCGTTATCGGAGTGGAGATCCCACTCGAATATCAGACCGTCGGCACTCGTTGCATAGATAGTGCCTCTCGGGTGAAACGCGATCCGACGCTCGGCCATATCGCGGGTTTCCCAAACAGGCTCAAGAATGCGTGGTGTCGGCAGCGGTTTTCTGGCGTCCAGTGCGGCGGCGAGTTCCGGAAGTTGCCACACTTTGACCAACGAATCCCGGCCGGTGCTCGCGAACCATTTCCCATCCGGGCTGAATGCGACACCGGTTACGACCCGGTGGCCGGGAAGGGCATATTCTTTCAAACCTCCCCGTGTATCAAAAAAGCGGACAGTCGATTCCTTCTCGTTCGGATCATTAAAGAACCGGCGTGCCGTAGCCGTCGCGATCCAGCGGCCGTCAGGGGAAACCGCGATATCGAAAATACCATCGTCGCTGCTTGCGCTGGCGACGGGCAGGCGACCTGCTTGGTTGCCGTCGAAGTTCCACATGCGCGATGACCCGTCGCGGGAAACGGCGTGCAGGGTCCGGATATCTGGAGAAAAACACACGCTGTTCACGGTGGCTGGCAGACCGCGGAACTCGACCGGAAGGTCCACTTCTTGCGAATCAGTTCTCCATGCGCGGACGACTTTGTCGGAACTTCCAATTGCGAACCACTGGGAATCCTCGCTGAAAGCGCAGCATGTAATGCTCGTGGATTGCACCCGGATTCTTCGCTTCAGTCCCGGAGTGCCTTCGAGACTGTAGAGTTCTGCGATCGAGCTTTCTCCTCCGACGAGCAGCCATTTCTCGTCTGGCGAAATCGCGAGCGTCGATGCGGCGGTGTGCCGGTTTTCGAAGCGTATGCGCGATTTTTCAATGGTCCCAAAATCGCCCGAAGAAAGGTCGTAAAGTTCGACCGGGCCTTTCGACGTGCCGAAGGCGCACCAGCGTGCTTTGTCGCTCACGCATGCGGTAATCACCGGTGATCGAGCGTTGGGGAGGAAGCGCGCAAATTCCTGTTCCTTCGGAACGACTCGAACGAGGGCTGGCGCGCCGTCGCTGTAAGGGTCGAAGAACGCGATCCATTCACCGTTCTTCGCAGGTGTGATTCGCCGGAGAATATCCGCGCCGCCTTGGACGGTCACGAGCGATCCGGGTTGCTGCGATGCCGCGCCGAGCGCCAGCGGTTGAAAATAGGAGGCGGAATCTGCGGCCGCTGAGGAAATGGCAGATACGCCGATAGGCATCCCGTCGCTGCGCGTTACAATTCGCGTGTCGGGGATATTCAACTCGCGCGGCATCGGTGCGAGGATTTCCCTTTCCTGCTGGGGTAGGTCTTCGAAGTTCCCGGAGGCGAAGTTGGGCAGGCGCCAGATCCGGGCTCGAATGTTCCCATCCTTGAGGTCTGTAACTACAAGTCTCTGGGAATCCGGCATCCATTGCGATCTCCACTGCTCCGCCACGGCCGAATCGTGTAATTTCCATCGGACAACCGGCGTCGAGCTACCGGTGTCACGGCAGTCGAAAAGTGCTGCGTGCACGCCGTCGGAAAGATGGGAAATGGTGACCAGCAGTTTTCCGTCGGGGCTTGGATAGGCCACGCTTACAAAGTGAGTGTTTGTCCTTTCGCGCGGGGCGGAGGTGTCGATGCCGCCGGTTAGTTGAAGCGCGCCGTATAGCGCATCGACGGATTCCGGAAGAATTTCCGCGCCGGTCCTGCGAACTGTTTCGGCTGACTCCACTGCGAGCAGAAGGCCCAGTTGCGGGTCGGTCGTCGATTGCACCCGCGACTCGGTCGCCAGCCGCGCCGAGGTGGATTTGAGCAAGGACTCCGACAGCTTTTTGTTTGCGCCGCTGGCGTCCTGCCAGAGTACGAAACTGACGATGCTTCCGGTAAGAATCGAAATGAGCAGCAGTGCTGCGACCGTGACGCGCCAGGGATTTCGGCGGACGAATTTGACGAGCTTTTCCGCTGGCGTGACGTGCCTCGACCGAATCGGTTCGTCTTTAAGCCACCGTTCCAGTTCCTCGGCCAGATATGCCGCAGAGCGCATTCGGCGCGAGGGATCCTTTTCGAGGCACCGTGCAACGAGCGTCGCCAGATCGTGATTGCACTCCAGCGCAGGCGGCTCGCTATTCTTGATGGCATCGAGAATCATCAGCGGCGTGGAAGCTGTGAATGGCACGCGGCCGCTGAGCATTTGGTAAAGAAGGATGCCGAGTGCCCATACATCGCTGGCCGTCGTCAACTCGCCGGGATTCGTCGATATCTGCTCCGGCGAAATGTACTCCGGAGTGCCAATGACCTCGCCCGGATTTGTGAAGCCCGATTCCACGCCCGCGAATTTTGCGAGGCCGAAGTCCGTGAGGTGCGGCTCGCCCAAGGTTTCTCCTTCCGTCGGCGGGTCGAGAAGAATGTTCGCGGGCTTCAAATCCCTATGGAGGACTCCGCGCTCGTGAGCGTGATGTACGGCGCGGCAGACCTTCACCATGAGCCGGGCAGTTTCCCGTTCCGGCAATGCACCTCCGCGCAGACGATCGGCCAGACTTCCGCCGTCGATGCGCTTCATTGTGAAATACGGCTGGTCGCCAAATTCACCGACTTCGTAAATGGGAACGATGTTCGGGTGATCGAGCCGTGCGACGGCTTCCGTTTCGGCGCGGAATCGCGCCGGTTCACCGAACGCGCCGCCGCGCATCAATTTTAGCGCGACCATTCGTTCGAGTTGTGCGTGACGCGCCTCGTAAACGATGCCCATCCCGCCGCGGGCGATTTCGCGACCGATGCGGTAAGCCCCGATATCGACACCGGACCACTGGAACGATGCACGCGGAGTCGCGCCTGTTTCCGTGTGCGACGGTCTCATCTCATGAGTGTCCGGATTCGTCGAAAGCATCGTCGGTTGTGGTTGGGTCGAGGTTTTGGTCGGGTGCCGCAAACGGCACGGGCCTGTCATGCGTGATATCGCAGGAACCATGCGAGATTTTTGGGAACATTTCTTCCGAGGATGGCGGAGCGGCAGGTCACCGGAGGACCGAGATACTTGCGATTCCCCAGGCGAGTGGTTATTCGGGAGGCGTGCAATTCAAGGACTATTACGCGATTTTGGGAGTGCCGAAGACGGCGTCACAGGAAGATATTCGGAAGGCGTTTCGCAAGCTGGCCCGGCAGCATCATCCCGATGTGGCGAAGGACAAGAAATCCGCGGAGGCCAAGTTTAAGGAAATCAACGAAGCGAACGAGGTCTTGAGCGACCCGGAGAAACGCCAGCGGTACGACAGCCTCGGCTCGGATTGGGACAAAGTGCCGCGTGGAGATGGTGTTCCGCCGGAGTGGCGCGGCGGCGGCATGTCGGGTGGAGGTGGGGGATTCAGTGATTTCTTCGAAGCTTTTTTCGGCGGCGGCGGTCGTGGTGGAAATCCGTTTGGCGGTTTCGGCCGCGGCGGTGCGGCGAAGCGACGCGGCGAGGATCTCGAATATGAGCTGCCGGTGAGCGTCGAGGAGGCGCTCAACGGCGGGAAGAGTTCATTCAGTATTTCCCGTGGCGGGCGGCAGGAGACGATTTCGGTCACGATTCCGAAGGGCGTCCGTGCCGGCCAGCGAATCCGCCTAGCGGGTCAGGGCGGAAAGGGAGTCGGTGGCGCGGAGGCGGGCGATTTGTATTTGCTCGTGGCGATCGCGCCGCATCGCGACTACCGCGTGGAAGGCGCCGATTTGATTCGTGAGATTCCGGTGACGGTTACGTCGGCAGTTTTGGGCGGTGAGGTCGAGGTGATTACTCCGGACGGTGTGGTAAAACTGAAAATCCCCGCAGGCACGCAGCCCCGGCAGAAGTTCCGATTGAAAGGTCGCGGGCTGCCCAGTGGCTCGGGCGGTGTGCGGGGCGATTTTTTTGCCGAGGCGCGTGTGGTAATCCCAACGGTTCTGACCGCAGAGCAGCGGGCGTTGTGGGAGTCGCTGGCGAAAGCCTAGCCGGTTCGAACCGCAATCGCGTTGCGGCCCGTTACTTCTGCGCAGCTTCGACGTTGCGCGTCGCGCGGACCATGTAAACGCGCTTGCCCTGGCTTTCGTAGAATGTCCGCACGATCATCTCGGCGAGCAGTCCCATCAGGATGCAAAGAATTCCGGCGGCTCCTGCGACGAGGCATAACACCGGAAGCGGTGTTGAAATGAACGGCTTCTCCGGCGTCCAGAACCACTTGAAGAAGCACGCGAGCAGCCCTGCAAACGCGCTGATGATGAACATCACCAATCCCGCGCCGCCGAAGATATACATCGGTTTTTGCTGAAAGCGGTCGAGGAACTTCACGGTGACCAGGTCGGCGATGACTTTCAGCACGCGTTCAAGACCGTATTTGCTCTCGCCGTGCTTGCGTGCGTAATGGCGGACGACGACCTCGGTAATCTCGGCGCCGTGCCATTTCGCGTAGATGGGGAGAAACCGGTGCATTTCTCCGTAAAGTCTCACGCCTTCGATGACCTCCCGCCGATACGCCTTGAGCGAGCAGCCGAAATCATGGAGGCGCACGCCGCTCACCCATGAAATCAGCCGGTTTGCCATGATGCTCGGCGCATTGCGCTTGAGCGCGTTGTCCTGCCGGTCCTTGCGCCAGCCGCTCACCACGTCGAATCCTTCGTCGAGTTTTGCGAGCAGCAGCGGGATGTCCTCGGGATCATTCTGAAGGTCGCCGTCCATCGGGATGATGATGTCGCCCCTCGCGAAATCGAAGCCCGCCATCATCGCCGCAGTCTGGCCGAAATTGCGGCGGAAATGGACGACTTTGACGCGCTCGTCTTTTGACGCGAGTTCATCGAGAAGCTCGTCGGAGCCGTCGGAGCTTCCATCGTTGACGAGAATCAGTTCCCACGGAACGGGCTGCTTCTCCATCGCAGTGCGGACCTTGGCGTACAGCGTGCCGATGCTGCCGGCTTCGTTGTAAATCGGAATCGTGATGGAAAGCATTCCCGGGACAATCGGGTATTTTGCCCGTAGGATTCAATGCGAATGACGCGTGCGGCTGAAAAATCGTGCGCGCTATCCGTTGCGCTTGCGGTTGAACGCCGCGACGACGCGGTCGGCTTCGCGCTTTTCCGTACGGGCCTTGATGTCCTGCCGCTTGTCCTGCGCGACCTTTCCCTTGCCGACGCCGATCTCGACTTTCACCTTCGCGTCCTTCCAATACATCCGCAGCGCGACAAGCGTGCAGCCATCGACTTCCGACTTGGCCTGAAGCTTCGCGATTTCCGCTTTGTGCAGCAACAGACGCCGCAGTCGCTTGGGTTCGTGCTGCTCAAAACTCGCTTTCTCGTACGACTGGATGTCCACATCGTAAAGCCACACCTGCCCGTTTTCGACACGCGCGAATGCGCTGTTCACATTTGCCTTCCCGGCCCGGATGGATTTCACCTCGGTGCCCTTCAATTCAATGCCTGCCTCGTACCGGGAAAGGATATGGTAATCCCGCAGCGCCTTGCGATTAACCGAAATATCGGCGCCCATTTTCCTGCTGTCCGCCTTGCGCGGAGATTATTGGCCGTCTTTCGGCTTCGCTTCGTGCGTGAGCTTGCCTTCGATGATTTCCTTCAGGGCAATATCCGCAAGTCCCATACGGCCAAGGGTATCCACCATCGGCTTGTGGCCGGCGTTCAACTGCCGGACGCGCTTCGAAACAATGTTTACGAGCAAAGGCGTGCTTCCAACTTTCTTGGCGGCTTCATCGACGAGGTGACTGATCATGGTAGTAATAGTAAGCTTTTTCCCGGGAAAAAGGGAGTGGAGAGTCGATGGATGGGGCTCCCTTGTCAATCCCTGCTTTTTCCGCGGCGGACGGGTCCTGCCCCTATCCGGCTTCCGGCAACGATTTCACGACGACGGCTGTGCCGTAGCAAAGCACTTCCGCAATGCCCGCTGCCACCTCGGTCGCATCGTATCGCACCGCGATAATCGCGTTCGCCCCGCGTCCGTCCACTTGGTCGAGCATGAGTTGAAAGGCTTCGGTCCGGGTCTGCTCGCACAGTTCGGGCAAATCTCGGGCTTCTCGTTCAAAGGCGGCCCAAATTATTCATGAACGCTGGGTAAGAGACCAGAGGCGGGACAAGGAATGTAAAAAATGCCGGCATTGATCGGATCGTGTGTGTTCTCCGCCCGCAACCGTTGCTTTCCTCGTGCTTCTCCGGCATTGACGGTCCGCTCGCTGCGGCGACGATGTGTGCATGAATGCCCGCTCTTTTCTCCGCTGTTTCGCTGCGCTGATTCTTTCCGTCGCAACTGTCTTTGCGGCGGACATTGCGCCTGCGGAGAAGGCGAAGATTGAGGCTTTGATTGCGAATGTCGGTGCGCTTGCGGATGCGAAGTTCGTTCGCAACGGGAGCACTTACGACGCGAAGACCGCCGCCACATTCCTTCGCCGGAAGTGGGGCGCAAATGAAGGTGAAATCAAGACTGCGGCGGATTTCATCGCGAAGGCTGCGACTGGTTCCGGTACGACGGGGAAACCGTATCTCATCCAGATGAAGGATGGCACCGAAGTGAAGTGCGCCGATTATCTCACGGCAGAGCTCAAGAAGTTGGAGGCGAAGTAGGCGGGGCGGCTTTGCGGGGACGGAATGGCCAGAGCATCTGGCCGAGGTAGCTGCGGGGCATCGGTTCATCCACGCCGAGTGCGGGCGGCTCGTGGTCCGGGCAGCGGTAGGTGCCGAAGAGGATGTCCATGAGCGGGGAAATGTTCGCGTAGTTTCCAGTCTCGCGGACGCGTTCGTGGTGCCAGTGGTGGAGCTCCGGCGCGCCGATGAGCCAGCGGAGCGGTCCGATGGGAAGGCGCACATTGGAGTGAATGTAGATTGCCCAGATGCCGCGAAACGCGAGAAAGCCGGCGAGCGTTTCCAACGGGAAGCCGAGCACGAATGCGGGGAGATTGATGATGCCCATCGTGTAAATCGTATCGAGGGGATGTTCGCGGTGCGCGGCGAGCCAGTCGAGGTGCTCGGCGCTGTGATGGATGGAATGGAAGCGCCAGAGCCAGCCGACTCGGTGCTGAAGCCGGTGCGCCCAGTAAACGCAAAAATCGCTGAGGACGATCACTTCCACCGCCTGCAACCACCACGGCTGCGCCGCCACCGCCGCGCGAAACGATGCGGGCACGATTCCGTCGAGCCACGAGCCGAAATACGAAAGCACCGCAAGGACAAGTCCGCCCCACAGCAGATACTGGCCAAGGAAAAAGAAGAGGTCCGTCCACCATTCGGGGCGCAGGAATTTCTGCCCCGGTTTTGCCGGGAAGGTCTTCTCCAGCGGGACAAAAAGGATGACGAGAAAGAGCATGCTGACCCCGACTCCTGCGAGCGTGTAAACGATGTTCATGGCTGCGCTTGCCGGGCCGGCGGAGGCTCGGCTGGAACGGTGAGTGTATTGTTCTTCAACGTGAATGGTCCCACAGGCGCGGATTTTGAGCCGGGGATGAAAGTGCGCGGCGGCTCGGCGGGAACGACGACGGCACCGGATTTCGATCCCGGAGCCAACGTGCGCTGCTGCGGCGCGAAGAGGCGTGCATCCATCGACTTCGAGCCGGGCGCGACGGTTGGATTTTGCAGCGCCGCTTTCCGCTGTGAATTCGCGACGTAGCAGGCGAGCAGCGTAAGTGCGCTGGCAACTGCGGCGAGGCGGGCGATAGTCCGGAATTGAATGTTCATTTCGACGATTCGGTGGCGTTCGGCAGGACTGGACGTTTGTTGAGAATGTCGTTGAGGGCATCCGCCTCCCTGACCTTCAAAGTGTGGTTTAAAAAATCCGATTCCCAGACATGTTGAATCACGTGCGGGGAAATTATTGGCGTTGTCACCTTTGAAGACGGCGCGACGATGGCCTGCGCTGTCGGAGGGAGCTTGATTTCTGGTGGTGATTCTGCGGGCGAAAGGTTGTGGAGCGTTCGGAATACCTGAGAGCGACGGATCATCTCCAGAGCCTCTCCTCCCGGTAGGACCGTGCTTTTAGACGTGGACATCATTACCGGCTTTGGTTCGAGCGTGGATTCGATGAACCCGCGCTCGCCGCTTCGACTGTCGAATTGCAGTTTCGCGAGGTCCGCGGGCTGTGCGTTCACGTTTTCGCCGCTGCGCTTGCCTGGCTCCATGGCGTATTGATCCACAGCGGCATCGAGCATTCGCAGGTCTTGCAGAATCTGAGTCGATTTTGTGCCGCGCATGGAGCGCTGGCGATTGGGAATGGCGAGGGTGACCGCGAGGTAGAGGACGAGCATCGTGAGCGAGAGCACAATGACGAATCCGCGGCGGACGAGTGGTGGCTTATTTTCCGAGGGCATAACGATCCTTTCGACAATACGATGATCGAAGCGTTCAAACGAAGCGATGATGTTTTTGTTGTCCGCAGCGTGGAATGGCCGGAGATTCCGCGCGATGAGAATCGCTCACGTTGTCGGATACGCCTCTATTTGTGCAGCTCTACATCTCGCCGGATGCGGCTCGTTGGAGCCGTCCGCTCCCGCCGTGACACCCGCGGTTGCCGTTGCGGCGCGTGTTGACATCGGGGAACTGGAGCATGGCCGGCTCATCTACACGACGCGCTGCGTGGAGTGCCATGCGGCCGAGCGCATCCCGCGATACTCGCGCGCAGAGTGGATGGAGATTCTTCCGCGAATGGCCGATGAGGCGCGGCTGAACGATGCGCAGGATCGCGCCGTGCGCGCCTACGTGATGGCGTTTGTGACGCGTTGAAGTCTCAGCGCGAGACGTCGCCCTGATCGAGCACTGCAAAGCGCGCGGCCTTCAGGACGGATGCGCCGCAGTCGTAATCCTCGACGTGCAGTGCCAGAGCGGCGAGGCCGTTGGGGCGGGTCAGCAGCGCATAGGAGCCGAATATATTGACCTCCGCTGCGAGCAGCGCGCCGAGAATTTCGCCAAGTTGCGAAGCCTCCTTCATCTCCACCACAATGAGCGGCGAAACGGCATGCGGAATAGAATGGAGGTGAAAAATGCCCTCCACGCTCTCCGGATCGCTCACGACGATCCGGACGATTGCTGTGTCCGAGCTCGATTCAATGCTGGTCGCCAGGACATTTACGTGATGGTCCGCGAGTAATCGCACGACGTCGAGGAAAGCGCCGACGCGATTGCGAAGAAAAATCGAGAACTGTTGGACCGCGCCGCTGGGTTTCTTTTGCGTGGTTTCGGAGCGTTTGGTCGGTGGAGCTTCGGATGACATCTATTTGTAAGAGTAGATCAGGCAGAATGCCGCGCGGGTGGCTTCCGTCGCGGTAATGCGAACATAGTATGGTCCGCTCGTCTGCGGAGAAAATCGTGCACCGGCGCGATTTGCATCGGCATAGTTTTCCACCGGCATCGGGTTTCCACTTTCGGTGAAAACGGCGACATTCAGCCCTTTGGTGCGAGCGTGCGCGGCCACCGAGAACCAGTAGTGGTTCCCCGCAAATAGATTCACCTGCACGATCTTCGGCTCGCCCGCGGTGAGTTCGCCTGACCAGTGTCCGTCGCGAATCTTGAAACCGTCGTTGCTCCAAGCGCCCGCGAGTTCGAGAACATCGGCCCGCGCGGCCACGAGTTCATCCTCGGTCGCGGCTCCGCAGCCTAGGGCGGTCAGCAAAAATGCGGCGAGAAGTCGTTTCATAGGTCCTTTTTGGTGATGTCGGCAATGAGCGTCTTTGCGAGTGCGTGGAGCGCCTGCACGTCTTCGAGGGTTGGAGTCGTGTCGCCCGGGAAGCTCACGGCTTTGTGAATGTCGAAAAGCGTGAGGCGCACTTTCTTGATGAGGGGATTGTCGCGCGATTTCTCCGGCATTGCCGCGAGTTTGTTTGTGAACGAGCGGGCGATACCCGGCTGCCGGAGGATTCGCGCGGCGGGGCCCGAGTAGTTCTTTGCAATTGCCGCGGTGATGACTTCCGTGCCGCGCGCCCAGCCGCCGAGGAGAACGAAAGTAACGAGGTCTTTGTCGTCGTGGGCGTTCATCGCGTCGATGACTTCATTTTGCGCCGCTTCCAGCTCCTCCTTGAGTGCGTCCCACTGATTGTTCGCCGCGAACTCGCTGATGCTGTTGCCCCGATTGAGGAGGTTCTGTCCCACGCCAAGCGCATTTGCGAGCGTGCGGACGTCGCGGGCGATGTTCTTCACCTGCTGCCCGTCCATGGCTTCGACCGCGAGGTAACCATCGGCGATCAATCCGCCGAGGTTCATCGCAATCTGGGAGCGCCCGGTGAAATTGGTGGGGATTGGCGGACGAAAAAACGCAGCCCAGTCGGGTTTCGCGAACTTTCCAAGCGCGGCGAACAGTTCTCCGGGCATCGGGTAGGAAAGCACCTGATCCAATGCCGCTCCCGCAATTTGCTCTTTCGTGAGCGCGGGCTGGTTTTCCTGCGCGATGACCGTGGTGGCTGCGAGGAGGACGATGAGATACCGGCGTGGCATGGCGGAAGTTAGAAGCGGGTTGTGCCCGGTGTCGAGATTTCAGTCACCATTCCGCCGCATACTCTGCGACTGCGGCCGGGTCTTCGAGCGCATTCAACAACTCCTGCACGGTGCCTTGATGACCCGGCAGGCGTAAGTCCGGACGGATGTCGTGGAGCGGCTGCAGCACGAACCTGCGCACGTGAAGTCGCGGATGAGGAATCACGATATCGTTGTTCGCGAGCACGAGATTGCCCGCGTAAAGAATGTCCAAATCGAGCGTTCGGGGAGCGTTGCGCGGGCGCTTTGAAGGGCGTCCCATCGCGGCCTCGATGGACTGCAGGCCATCAAGCAGCGCGGCTGGCAGTCCGTCGTATTCGATTTCGATGACGGCATTCAGAAACGCATCGCAACCGCTGCCCGGTCCGACCGGTTCGGTTTCGTAAACCCGCGAGCAAAGAAGTGGCCGCGCCACGCCTTTCAGCGCCATGACCGCCGCCCTGCCTTCGCGCAGGTTCTGCAAACGATCGCCGAGATTTGAGCCGAGGGCGATTCCCGCGCGCATCGTTACTTCAAGCCGAGCACGTCGCGCATGTCGTAGAGTCCGGGAGCCTTCCCGTGCGCCCACAGCGCTGCGCGGATCGCTCCGCGGGCGAAAATATCGCGGCTGCTCGCCTTGTGTGTCAGTTCCACGCGTTCACCGAGTGCGGCAAAAAGCACGGTGTGGTCGCCGACTACGTCGCCGCCGCGGATTGCGTGCATCCCGATTTCACCGCGCGTGCGCGCTCCCACATCGCCGAATCGTCCGTGCCGCACGTCGGTATTGTATTGGAGGCCGCGGACCTCGGCGAGCGCCTCCGCGAGCATCTTCGCCGTTCCGCTCGGAGAATCCTTTTTCATCCGGTGATGGGTCTCGGTGATTTCCAGGTCGAACTCCGGACCGAGAGTTTCCGCCGCCTTTCTCGTGAGCCAAAGCAGTGTGTTCACGCCGGTGGAGTAATTGCCGGAATACACGATGGGAATGTGTGCAGATGCCTCACGGATTTTTGCCACGCCGGCATCGGAGATTCCGGTCGTGCCGATGACGAGTGTCTTTTTCCCTGCGACGCACGCGGCGAGCACTGCTTCCAGCGCGCTGTGGTGGCTGAAATCGATGCAGGCATCCGATTTCGCCAGACCGCCTGTGAAGTCGTCCCCGGCATCCGTAGCCGCTCCGATCGTGGTATCCGGGAACTCCTGCGAGCATGTGATAAGAGCCTGTCCCATGCGTCCGCGGGAGCCGTTGATATGAAGTTTGATTGCCATGTTAAACGGTGAAAAATGTTTCAGTGGCAGCCGCATCCAGTGCCGCATCCGCCCTCCTGGGGCGGGTTCAGTCCTTCAACGGTGAGGTTGATTCCTTGCAGTGAAATCTGCTCGCGCACTCTTAAAAGGAGATCCGTGACGACCGGTGGCGGCTCCTCCGCGCATGCGAGCGTGAGCCGGACCTTTTTGCCGACGGTCTGCGGCAGTTGCTCGGCCATTTCACCATCGAGCGCGAAGGACATATACGAATTGAGCTTCTCCTGGAGCTGGAAGAGTTGCTCGTCGCCTCCCTTCCACGGCCGGGGCTCGAACATCACCAGCACGACTTCGCCGGTTTCGGGATCGATGCCGAGCGCGTCCAGAACGCGTGGATTCGCCACACCGTTGGCGGCTGGTTCGTGTTCGTGCTGGCAGCAGTTTTCAGATTCGCAGTGTTCGCTCATCGCCGAGAAATGCCGTGCCGCCGCGGCGCTGTCAAAGTCGCGTCGCGGAAAATTTCCCGTCATGGCAGGTGCCGTCTCGATCCTTTGCGGTGGGTGGGACAGCATTTGTCTGACAACCCGTGATCTACTCGCGACGTGAATATCCGCGCACTACTTTCCCGCATTTTCCTGCGAATTCGAGACGATGTGAGCCCGCGTCCTCGGGGGTTGAAGCAGGACGAGTTCGTGTTTCGTCGCGAGGTTCCACAATACCCCTACGTCGATACCGCCGGGACTGCGCTTCCGCCGCACGGCGCGGAGGTCAGGCGTGGCAGACGTCGGGCTGCTCAGGATGCGGAGTAGCGGGTAGCGGCGCTTTTTGTTCAAAGGATGCGCGGCGGCGATCCTTTCAATTGGAGACCAGATGCTCCGAACCTCAGTCACTTTTGCTGCAGCCTGCGCGTTGCTCTTTGCGCCGACTTTCGGGACTGCACAAGCTGCAGAGAATGCGATGCATTGGGCGTTTCGCCCGCCGAAGAAGGCCGAAGTTCCCGCCGTAAAAGAAGCAACGCTGGCGAAAACCGATATTGATCGTTTCATCCTCGCGAAGCTCGAAGCGGCGGGACTTCAGCCTGCGAAGCCTGCTGACCCTCGAACGTTGATTCGCCGGATGAGCTACGACCTCACTGGTTTGCCGCCCTCGAATGACGAGGTGAGCGCATTTGTAAAAGCCGCTGCGGCCGACGCGGACACTGCTGTAAACGCGCTAATCGAACGCCTTCTTGTGAGTCCACGCTATGGCGAGCGATGGGGACGCCACTGGCTCGATGTCGCGCGTTACTCCGATACTAAGGGTTACGTTTACAGCCGCGAAGAGCGGAGGTTTCCCCACTCGGCGGCTTACAGGCAGTGGGTCATCCGTGCCTTCAACGAAGACCTTCGATACGATCGTTTTCTGCAGCTTCAAATTGCTGCGGACCAGCTTGTCGCTCCGGATTCACCGGACCTCGCTGCGATGGGATTCATCACGGTCGGGCGGCGATTCATCGGTGTGACGCACGATATCATCGACGACCGAATCGACGTGGTAACGCGTGGCGCGATGGGGCTCACCGTCCAGTGTGCGCGCTGCCATGATCACAAATATGATCCGGTTTCGATCGAGGATTACTACGCGCTTTACGGTGTTTTCCACGCATCGAACGACCGGCTGGTTCCGCTGGCGGCAGTGGAAGATGCGGAGCTCTCGAAGCGGCGTGCGAAGCTTGCGGAGCGGATGAAAAAACATCGCGAGGATGCCGCAGCGCGCCTCCGTGCGAGAGTTGGAGACTATCTCGCCGCGCAACTTGAGCTGAAAAAGTATCCCGAGGAGGGCTTCGATCAAATTCTCGCGCCGGATGACATCATTCCGGCGTCAGTCAGGCGGTGGCGTGACTTTCTCCATGTCGCGAAGGATTCCATGCACCCGATTTTTGCGCCATGGATCGAGCTTTCGAAAATCGAATCGTCCAAGTTTGCGGTGGAGGTCGGCCCCGCGCTCCGTGCACTGCGCGGAAAGGGGAAGCTGAATCCGCTCGTCGAGGCGGCTTTCGAAACTCCGCCCGAATCGCCGGCCGATGCGGCAGCGCGGTACACGAAACTTTTTGCCGCTGCGGCAAAACAGGAATCGGCGGCTGCCGCGGAGTTGCGTGCGTTTCTCGAGGATCCAAATTCTCCGGTGTCCGTGCCGGATACTGGAATTGTGAACAACGATCAGTTCTTCCCGTTCAACGCGATCGAAGAACTCTGGAAGCTCAAGGGTGATGTGGAGCGGCGGATGATTGATCTCGGCACGCCATCCGCACTGGTTCTCGTGGACGGTGCCCCCGAGCCCAATCCGCGCGTATTCAAACGCGGAAGCCCGTCACGTCCCGGCGACGAAGTGCCGCGCCGGATGCCGGAAATCCTCGGCGGTGCGGACGACGCACCGTTCAAGCAGGGAAGCGGCCGACTGGAGCTTGCGAAGGCGGTGGCCAGCGCGGGCAATCCGCTCACCGCGCGTGTGATGGTGAACCGCATCTGGCAGCATCATTTCGGTGTGGGATTGGTGCGGACGCCGAGTGACTTCGGTCTGCGCGCGGAGGCCCCTAGCCATCCGGAGTTACTGGACTGGCTCGCGCTGCGTTTCATCGAGAGTGGATGGAGCGTGAAGGCAATGCATCGCTTGATTCTGTCGAGCGCGGTGTATCGTCAGCAGTCGGCAGGCGGGCCGCGCGCCGAGAAGGATCCGGAAAATCGTCTGCTCGCTTCGTTCCCGTCGCGTCGCATGGACTTTGAGCAACTTCGTGACGGGATGCTTGCTGTCGCTGGAGATTTGGATCTAGCGACAACCGCCCCAGCGGGCTCGCTCACCGACTCGGCGAACAGGCGCCGCACAGTGTATGCGTTCATCGATCGGCAGTTTCTTCCGGGTGTTTTGCGGACTTTCGATTTCGCGAATCCGGACATTCACGTGGCCGTGCGGCACGAAACGGCGGTTCCGCAACAGGCGCTCTTTTTCTTGAACGGATCGGTCTCGGCGGAGCGCGCGCGTTCGATTGTTCGGAGAGAATCGGACGGCGATCCGGTCGCCCGTATCCAGCGCCTTTTCTCGGCCATTTTTCAGCGCGCGGCGACGGACAGGGAAGTTGCGACTGCAACGTCGTTTCTCCGTGCTTCCGAGGCTGGTTTTGAGCCGCCTGCACCGCCCGTGAAATCACAGTGGCTCTACGGCACGGGCGGATACGATGATGCGGCGAAGCGACTGAAAAACTTTACGCCGCTTCCTCATTTTGCGGGGGATTCGTGGCAGGGTGCGGACCAGTGGCCCGGCGGCGCGACAGGGTGGGCGCAACTCACCTCGACCGGCGGGCATCCCGGCAATACGCTTGAGTACGCGTCTGTCCGGCGCTGGGTGGCTCCGGCGGATGCAACGATCGATATTCACGGTACGCTCGTCCACGAACCGGAACCGGGCGATGGAGTCCGTGCCTTCATTGTATCGAGCCGGCACGGTGAGTTGAAGGCCGTCCGGGCGCATAAATCCAAGGTCGCGATGGATGTCGCATCGCTTGAGTTGAAAGCGGGCGACACGATTGATTTCATCGTCGACATCGGAGGAACGCTGAACAGCGATCAGTTTCTGTGGGCGCCCACGATCCGCGCTGCGGGCGCATCATGGGACGCGAAATCAGAGTTCGCCGGCCCGAGCCGCGCGGCTTCATTCCTTGCGCCATGGGAGCAGCTCGCGCAGGTGTTGCTGCTTTCAAACGAATTTGCATTTCTCGACTGACATGGCGTTTCACCCATCATCCATCCTGAGTCGTCGCGAATTTCTGCTTCGGGCGGGATTGGGGCTCGGCGCGCTCTCGGCGGGTGCGCTGGCGGAATCGCAAGTTGCGTCGCCGCTTGCCGCGCGGGCTCCGCATTTTGCGCCGAAGGTAAAGCGGGTGATTCACTTCTTTCTGAATGGCGGGCCGTCGCATGTGGATACATTTGATCCGAAGCCGATGCTCGCAAAGCATGCAGGAAAGCCGCTTCCGGGCGATTACCTGCGCACGGAGCGAAAGACCGGTGCGGCGTTTCCGTCGCCGTTCCGCTTCGAGAATTACGGACGCAGCGGTCTGGAAATCAGCGAGCTTTTTTCGAAAACCGCCGCCCATGCCGACGATATCGCGGTGGTCCGCTCGATGTATGCTCAGGTGCCCAATCACGAGCCGTCGCTGATGCTGATGAACTGCGGCGACAGCGTGCAGGCGCGGCCGAGTTTCGGCGCTTGGACGCTGTATGGGCTTGGGTCGGAGAACCAGAATCTGCCGGGCTTTGTGGCGATGTGTCCCGGTGGAATGCCGATCAAGGATTCCGAAAACTGGCAGGCGGGCTTTCTCCCCGGCGCGTTTCAGGGCACGTTTGTCGATCCGCAGAATCGCGAAGTCAGTAGGCTCATTGAGAACATCCGCAGTCCCCACGCGTCGCCGGAGATTCAGCGCAGGCAGCTCGATTTGCTGCGTGATTTGAATGCCGCACATCGCAGTGCGCGTGGTGATGACCCGAGATTTGAGGCGCGCATTCAGTCGTTCGAACTCGCGTTCCGAATGCAGATGGAAGCCAGCGATGCATTCGATATTTCGCGCGAGCCGGAGCGCATCCGCGCAACGTACGGCGATCACGTCCATGGCCGCCAAATCTTGATTGCGAGGCGATTGCTCGAGCGTGGCGTGCGCGTGGTGCAGCTCTGGCACGGAGCCGGGCAGCCGTGGGATCACCACGACAATATCGAGTCCAACATCCGGAAACATTCGGGTGACATCGATGGTCCGATCGCTGCGTTGATGACCGATCTGAAGCAGCGCGGAATGTTCGAGGATACGCTGATTTTGTGGGGCGGGGAATTCGGGCGCACGCCCACCGTGGAGCTCGGAGATGCTGGCAAATCCAAGCTCGGACGCGATCACAATCACTATGGATTCTCCGTTTGGCTCGCCGGCGGCGGAGTCAAAGGCGGCACTGCTTTTGGCGCGACCGACGAGTTTGGATTCAAAGCCGTGGAGAGGCGGACGAGCGTCCACGACCTTCACGCGACGATGCTGCATTTGCTGGGCTTCGATCACGAGCGACTCACCTATCGCCATGCAGGCCGCGATTTCCGGCTCACGGATGTCTCCGGCGATGTGATCAAGGACATCCTCGCCTAGTTCCGGAGGTCGTTCCGAGTCCGCGAATGTTGACGCTCAATCGGTATTCCGTCCTCGCTTATCGCAGACCGATGAAGTAATTTTTTAACCTCTTGCGAATGACCGATATTCTCCGATTCACGAACTCTCAGCGGGTGTGCTTTCTGCCCGGTGCGCTCGTGGCTGCATTTGTGGAAGCTGATAAAACCTGTATCGGATTTCTCGGATTGAATCAAAAAATCGTCGACAATCGTGAAAAACCACCGCCGTAATGCTTGACCTTTAGTCAGACTTAGTGGCACTTAGTGGGTAGATAGTTGGACTCCTCCAAAAGTCCGATTACCGCCCATGTCCACTAATTCACCAACGGAGACGCCTGTTTTTACGCTCGAGTACCGCAATGCGGTCGACGGGCAGTGGCGTGTCACGATTCCAGCGGACTGGCGTTTTACGGACCGGGCGGAGTTTTTCATTCAGCAAAAGCCGGATCATCTGGTGGTGTTTCCGAAGAGCGAGCGCGAGCGATTCATCCGTTGGGCAAATACGCTGCCGGGCAGCGAGCGCGCGCAGGCGATGGAGGCTTGGGCTGAGCGATCGATGCCGGTTAAGATCGACGGCGCGGGGCGGCTGACGCTTCCGTCCACGTGGGCGAAGGCGGTCGGCATCGAGGTGAAGCATGACGCCGTCCTTGTCGGCGGATTGGTCAATTTCAAAATCTGGAGCGAGGCTCGCTACGATGCGATCGCGAAGGATCGCGAAGCGCGGCACAGCGCGGTACTGGCCCGCTACGAAAACGCAACTGTCGATTTCAACGGATGATTTTCGAAGTCGCACATCCAATTTCCGAAATCATCGAACCCGAGGAACTGCTTATGTCCGTCGATCCAAATGCGCACGGCTATCACCTCCCGGTGTTGCTCCGCGAAGTCATTGAGCACCTCGCGCCGGGTCCAGGAAAAGTCATGGTGGATTGCACGCTTGGGGGTGGCGGGCATAGCGAGGCATTGCTGGAGAGCGGCGCTCGCGTCATTGGAATCGATCAGGATCCCGACGCTCTCGCGCATGCAGGGCAGCGGCTCTCGTCTTACGGTGAAATGTTCACCGCGGTGCAGGCGAGTTTTCATGAAATCGAGGATGTGCTTCGTTCGCTGGGCGTTGACCGTGTGGACGGTATTCTCGCCGACCTTGGAGTGAGCTCGTACCAGCTCGATACCGCCTCGCGCGGATTCTCGTTTCAGCGCGACGGAGCGCTCGATATGCGGATGTCGCCGAGCAATCCAGTGACTGCTGCGACGCTAGTCAACACCGCTGCTGAGGAGGAACTCGCGCGAATCTTCCGCGACTTTGGTGACGAGCCGGCGTCGCGTCGCGTAGCTGCGAGGATCGTGCGTGAACGTGTAGTTACGCCGTTCAGCCACACTCTCCAACTCGCGGAGACGGTCGCAAGTGTGATCCCGAAAAAAAGCCGCATCCATCCTGCGACCAGGATTTTTCAGGCGCTGCGGATTGCGGTGAACCGTGAGTATGAAGTACTCGACGCCGGACTGGAAGCTTTCACCCGCGTGGCAGCGCCCGGGGCGCGTGTGGGTTTGATTGCCTTCCATTCAGGCGAGGATCGCCGCGTGAAGCATTACTTCAAGGAGCGTGCGCAGGAGTTCACGGATCGCCCTGAATGGCCGTCGCCCCGCCCCAATCCACTTTATCAATATCGTCTGATCACATCCCGTCCTGTTATCGCCGGGGAACTCGAGCAACGCGCAAACCCGAGAAGCCGTTCCGCCAAACTCCGCGTCGCGGAGCGCCTTCCAAAGAACTGAACCGCCATGTCAAACCGCTACAAAACAGCCAAGCAATCGCTCCCGCTTACCGCATGGATCATCGGTGCAGCCGTGGCGGCATGCGTCGTGGGATTTGGTGTGAAGTTTCTCATGGTGAAGTACCAGATTTTCCAGGGCGGAAGAACGGTGAAGGAGATGGAAGTCCGGCTCTCCCGACTCATCACGAGCAACGAGGATTTGCAGGCCAAAGTGGATACCCTTACGGCGCGTCCCGAATTAAAAAAGAAGCACGCCGCCGGCTATCTCAAGATGCGCGAGATTGTCGAAGAGAAGGACGTGATTCATCCGGGACGTGATGATCGGCGCGTGGAATGGAAGTCCGGTGTTGCAACGCTGACGAACGGTCGCCCGGCTGAAACTGTGGCCAAAAAGTCCGAGGAAGACGACGGGGGAACCCGCTGATGTCCCTTCAATCGCGAGCCATTTTTGCGTGCGGCTGCTTCGGATTGCTCTTTACCGGGCTGTCCGGTCGCCTCGTGCAGATCGCGGTTGATGAAGGCGGCGCGCGTGTGAAGAACCTCGATTCCGCCTACTCCGGGCAGACGACGATTAAAGCGCGTCGCGGCGAAATCCGCGACGTGAACAACGAGGTTCTCGCGCGAAATGAACCGCTGAAGACGGTTATCGCCGACACATCGCTGCTCTACGAACTTGAGGAACCGGACAGGCATGGTGTCGTGAAGGTAAGATTCGATGATCGCGATCGCGTCGCCGGCGTCCTTTCGAAATCCCTCGGATTGAAGTTCGACGATATTCGCGCGCGATTTGAGCCCGACAAGAAGACCGGAAAGCTCAACCGGTACATCGTCATCAAAAAGAAGATTTCCGAAGACGAGGCGCGTTCACTTGAAGTGGCGCTCATTGCCTCGAAGGCTGCGGTTATGAAGCAGCGTGCGGGTGCTGACCGGAAAAAGCTGGCGGCCGCCGAGGCTCTGGAGAAGGCGGCGACGCTCGCGGAAGCGAATGTGCGTGGAATTACGTTTGAGCAGGATTTTGAGCGCATCTATCCGGTCGGCACCTTGCTCGCGCACGTAGTCGGATTCTACGGCTACATCCCGAAATACGACAGCAAAGGGAACGAACTGCCCGAGGGCCGCTTCGGTGGCGTTGAGGGTATCGAGAATTCGATGGATCAGTGGCTCACCGGTCTCGATGGCCAGCGCTTCTATCGCAAGGACGCCAATGGCCGCGAACTTGTCGCAATGCGCGGCGCGGAGCGTGCGCCGAAGCATGGAGCGCATGTCCGTCTCACGATCGATCTAGGCCTGCAGCAAATCGTCGAAGAGGAGCTTGAAGCAGCCTGCCGCAGGCTGAAACCCAAGCGCGCCTGCGTGCTCATGATGGACCCCAAGACCGGCGCAATCATGGCACTGGCAAACCGGCCGGTTTACGACCCGAATTTTCCGAAGCACGCGAAGGCTGACGAGAAATTGAACTTTGCCGTGTCCGGGGCCTACGAGCCGGGGTCGACTTTCAAGACAATCACTGCGGCTGGATGGCTCAACTGCGGCAAGGGCTCGATCACCTCGGAGATATTCTGTGAGAACGGCAGACTCCCGTACAAGGGCGGACTGCTCAAGGATCACCATCCTTACGGAAATCTGTCGATTGCCGAGATTATCGCGAAATCATCCAACATTGGCGCTGTCAAACTCGCGCTCGGACTTGGACAGGAAAAGTTCTACACCACGGTGCGTGACTTCGGATTTGGTTCCCGCACGGGAATCGCGCTGCCGAACGAAACCCGCGGGATGCTCGCTCCTGTGAGCAACTGGACGCCATCGAGCATGTACCACATCCCGATGGGTCATGAAGTCGCGGCCAGTCCGCTGCAGGTTGTCGTTGCGACCTCATCGATCGCGAATGGCGGGACATTAATGATGCCGCAGATCGTCCGCGACATTACCGATGATCAGGGAAACGTAGTCGCTGAGTACAAGCCCCAAATTCTCAAGAACGTCATCGTTGCCAAGACCGCCGCGGCGGTCGGTATGGGGCTTGAAAAAGTCACGTCCCGACTGGGCACAGCGATGAAAGCTCGTGTGCCGGGATTCCGGGTTGCTGGAAAAACGGGTACTGCACAAATCTTCGACCACAAGCTGAAGGATTACTCCAACGAAGATCATATCTGCTCATTCGTGGGATACATGCCCGCCGAGGCACCGCGCTTCTGCATGATCGTCATCATCGACGACAGCGCCACCGTCAACGGAAGCGCAGATACAGGTGGTCAGGTCGCTGCGCCGATCTTTTCAAAAATTGCCGAGCGTGCCGCAGCTCACCTTGGTCTGCAGCCAGACCCTGAATTGCTCGAGGAGGAAATGTCGCTGCGCAAGCAACTCGCAAAGGAGGGAAGGCTGTGAAACTTGATACCCTGATCAAGGCAATCGCGCCCGTGTCCCTTCAGGGTGCTTTGGAGCGCGATATTACTGCCATCGCCTACGACTCGCGTCATGTCACCGAGGGCTCGCTTTTTGTAGCGCTGCCGGGTGAAAAGGCGGACGGAAATACCTATATTGATGCGGCAATTGATCGTGGCGCTATCGCGATCGTCAGCGAGAAAAGCGGTCTCGCGACACGTGCGACCCACATTCAAGTTGCCAACGCGAGACAGGCGCTTGCGGACCTCTCGACGGCGTTTTTCCGGCATCCATCACACTATCTCAAGGTCGCCGCGGTAACCGGGACGAACGGCAAGACGACCACGGCATTCCTTATCAAGCACATCTGCGATTCGGAGATGCTGCGCTGCGGCTTGATGGGGACGGTGCGGTATGTGGTCGGTGACCGCGAAATCCCGGCCACGCGGACGACGCCTGAAAGTGCGGACGTTCAAGAGCTGCTTTGGCAGATGCGTTCGGCGGGTTGCAAAGCCTGCGCGATGGAGGCGAGTTCGCACGCGTTGGTTCAGGATCGGCTCCGCGGGGTGGAATTCGACGTAGCCGCGTTCACAAACCTGACCCAGGATCACCTCGATTTCCATAAGACGATGGACGCGTATTTCGACGCGAAGTCTCTGTTGTTTGAGGGCCTTACGAAGCAGAAGAAAAAGAAGGGCCGCGCGGTGATTAATCTCGATGACCGCTTCGGCAGCCGGCTTCTCGACCGGATTGGGCGTGACGTGGAATTCATTACCTACGGACAGGGCGTCCAATCGCAATTCCGTGCGAGTGATATCCGGATGGGATTCGAAGGTACGCAGTATCAACTCACTGCTCTCGGAAAAAGTTACCTGGTGAAAATGCCATTCATCGGCGGATTTAACGTTTACAACAGCCTTGCTGCGATCGCCTCGGCGAGCGCAATTGGCGTTCCGGTTCGCAGTGCGGTCAAGGCTCTCGCTGATGCGCCGCCGGTCCCCGGCAGATTGGAGCCGGTGCGCGGGAAAAAACCGTTCCGTGTCTTCGTTGATTACGCCCACTCGGATGATGCGCTGATCAATGTGATGCGGACACTTCGCGAACTCCAGCCGGCACGCTTGATCGTCCTTTTTGGCTGCGGCGGCAATCGCGACCGCACAAAACGTCCGAAAATGGCGGCTGCCGTGGATGCAAACGCGGACATCGCAATCGTCACCAGCGATAATCCGCGCAAGGAGGATCCGCTTGCAATCATCGAGGATATGAAGCCGGGCTTCCGCCGGCTGAATCCGGAGATCATTCCGGACCGCCGGGAGGCCATCTACCGTGCTATCGCGATGGCAGAGCCACGGGATATCGTGCTGCTCGCGGGCAAGGGTCACGAGACCTATCAGGAATTCGCAGATCACACTCTGCCGTTCGACGACGCAGCAATCGCGGCCGGTGCGATGGCCGATCGCCGTGAATCTTTCCCGGAGCATTTCCAGCGCGGCGGTGATCGGCCTTTGAATGACGGAAGGAGGACAAACGGATGAAAGCCACGCTCCTGAGTCAAATCTCCGCGTGGGCCGGAGGACGGATGCTTGCCGGCAGCGCGTCGTCAACCGTCGCGAACGTGTGCACCGACTCCCGGGCGCTGAAGCGTGGCGACCTGTTCGTTGCATTGCGCGGCGAGAACTTCGATGGGCATCGCTTCATCGAGGAAGCTGCAAGGATTGGTGCTGCGGGTGCGATTGTCGAAACAGCACCGGTCGGCTTGCCCTCGGAGTTTGCGATAATCGAAGTGCTCGACACGCTTAAGGCATTGCAAAGCCTTGGCCGAAATTATCGCGCGAGTCTCGGAATCCGGGTGCTTGGAATTACGGGCAGCAACGGAAAGACTTCGACAAAGGATTTCGCAGCCGCGGTCCTCGGCAGGAAGTTCCGCACCGCGAAAACCGCCGGCAATTTGAACAATCACATCGGCGTCCCGCTGACGCTCCTGTCGCTGGGCGAGACCGATGAAGCTGCGGTGGTGGAAATGGGAATGAATCATCCGGGCGAAATCGCGCCGCTTGCGGAAATGGCCCGTCCGGATTCCGCGATCATCACAAATATTGGTGTAGCGCATATCGAATACTTGGGCTCCAGAGAGGCGATTGCTGCGGAGAAAGCAGAACTCGCTGTGGCCGTGCACAAGGATGGCACGGTGATTCTCAATGCGGACGATGAATTTACTCCGGTTATTGCGGCGCGATGCAAAGCGCGTGTCGTCACTGCCGGACTCAATGGCGGCGACGTCCGCGCGACCGACCTTCAAACAATTTCATCCGGGATCAAGTTTCGGATCCATGCCACTGGGCGGTGCGTGGATGCGATGATCCCGGTTCCCGGCGAGCACATGGCGAGGAACGCACTCCTCGCCTGTGCCGCCGGGCTGGATTTCGGGATCGATCTCGATGAATGTGTAGCTGGTCTGATGGAGACAGGGCTGAGCAAGGGGCGCTTGCAACGAAAGGACATCGCAGGACTTGTTGTGCTGGATGACAGTTACAACGCGAATCCGGACAGCATGATTGCAGGTCTCTCTACGCTCGTTCAGCAACCGGGCGCCGGGCGTCGGATCGCAGTGCTCGGGCGTATGGGTGAACTCGGTTCGGAAAGCGAACCCAGTCATCGGCGCGTGGGTGCTGCAGCCGGGAAGCTCGGCCTCGCGTGCCTGATCACCGTAGGAGATGAAGCGCGTTTGATTTCGGAATCGGCTTCGGGCGTTGGTGAAATCATCCATGTGTCCGATACGAACGCGGCGGCCTCCGCACTCCGCTCCTTTGCAAAGCCGGGCGATGTCGTTTTGATCAAGGGCAGCCGTTCGGCGAAAATGGAAGGTGTCATTTCGGAACTCGAGAAGGGAGGGCTTCTCTAGTGCTGTTTTACCTTGAGCGACTTAGCGACGGAGCAACGAACGATTTTCTCAAGGCGTTCAACGTATTCCAATACATCACGTTCCGTGCTGTGTTCGCTGCACTGACGGCGTTCATGCTGTCGCTCCTGTTTGGCAACTACACAATTCGCAAGCTGCTTTCGCTCAAGTTCGGACAGCCCATCCGGACTGCGGACGAGGTCAATAAACTCGCCGACCTTCATGGCAAAAAAGCCGGCACTCCCACAATGGGCGGCATTCTGCTGCTTGGAGCCACGGTTGTCGCAACGATCCTTTGGGCACGGCCGGACAACAAGTTTGTTTGGCTCGTTCTGGCATCGATGCTTGTCGCGGGCGCTCTCGGTTTCGCTGATGATTATCTGAAAGTCGCGAAAAAGAACTCCGCGGGGGTGCGCGAGCGGACGAAGTTGATTGTGCAGCTCCTGATTGCGATCGGAGTTACTGCTTTTCTGCTCCTCGATCCGCAGCTTCAAATCCAGGCCCGCGCGCTGTTCGTGCCTTTCTACAAGAAGATGGTCGTTGCGAACATGGGTACGGTCGTCACCTTCCTTTTCATCGCGGGGATCATCATGGGGACATCGAATGCCGTGAATCTCACCGATGGCCTCGATGGATTGGCGACCGGCTGCACCCTCACTGTCACGTTTGCCTACGCCGTTCTCGCGTATATCGCCGGCAATCACGTTATCGCGGATTACCTCCAGGTTCCCTTTTATCCGCAGGCGGGCGAACTCACTGTCTTTTGCATGGCGCTTGCGGGCGCTTCGCTTGGCTTCCTTTGGTGGAACGCGCACCCGGCAAAAATGTTCATGGGTGATACCGGCTCGCTCGCGATTGGCGGCGCGATTGGTGTCGTCGCGATCTGCGTCAAACAGGAGCTGCTACTCGTCATCATCGGATTCGTATTCGTTGTCGAAGCGACCTCTGTTCTCATTCAGCGTTTCTATTTCAAGTACACACGCCGGAAGCACGGCGAGGGCCGCCGCATATTTAAAATGGCGCCATTGCATCACCATTTTGAGCTCAGCGGCTGGAAGGAGACCGCGGTCGTTGTTCGATTTTGGATCGTCAGCTTCATCTGCGCCTTACTCGGGCTCGCCACATTGAAACTCAGATGAATTTCACACACCTCAATACTGCGGTGCTTGGTGCGGGTGAAAGCGGCGAAAGCGCTGCGAAGCTGCTCTGTGAACTGGGTGCCCGTGTCACTGTTCTCGACAGCAGTGATGCAGCGGCACTTGCGCCGAAGATCGAACGCCTCGGCGCGCTCGGAGTCCGCTTCATTGCCGGTCGGGAAGCAGAGATCGACCCGGAGCCATACGATCTCGCGATCCTCAGTCCGGGAATCGATCCCGTCGTTCCGCTCGTCACAAATATCCGTGCGAAGAACGTCGATATGATCGGCGAACTCGAACTGGCGGATCGCGTCTGCGGTCGGCCCGTTGTGGGAATCACCGGGACGAACGGAAAAACCACGACAACGCAGCTTGTCGAGGCGATGCTCAATTCGGCGGGCGTAAGAACCGTGGCTTGTGGAAATATTTCGCCGGCATTCTCGGCGAAGGCGCTTGAGGGCCGTGCGCTGGATGTCATCACCGTTGAAATCAGCAGTTTTCAGCTCGAGGAGATCCGCAATTTCCGACCGCTTGTGGCGGTGTGGCTTGGGTTCGCGCCGGACCACCTCGATCGGTATCCGGATATCGCGAGCTACCGTGCGGCGAAGCTCCGGATATTTGAGAATCAGACTAACGATGACTTTGCAGTGGTGAATTTCTGCGACGAATTTCCCGCACTCAAGGCGAAGCGAATCACATTCAGCGCATACGTGCGTGGAGGCGATTTCGATCTTCGCGATGGTGTGATTCATTTCCGCGGTGCTCCCGTGCTGGCGATGAGCGAGACGAATCTCCGTGGCTCGCACAACGCGGAGAATCTTATGGCAGCGCTTGGGGTTGGCGTGGCCCTCGGTATCGACCTCGCGAAGCTCGTGCCCGCCCTTCGGACCTACCGGGCTCTGCCTCATCGGTGCGAGATTGTGGGCGTAATCGACGGAGTCGATTACGTGAATGACTCGAAGGCCACAAATCTTGATTCACTGGAAAAAGCTCTGGCAGGCGAGACGCGTCGCGTGGTGCTGATTGCCGGTGGCAAGGACAAGGGCTTTGAATTCGATAGCGTCGCGGAACTGGTGGCGGAAAAATGCCGCTGCGTAGTTCTCATTGGCGAAATGGCCGAGCGCATCGAACGTATCTGGTCGCCTCGCATCTCATGCGTGAACGCAGGCCGGTCATTGGAGCGTGCAGTCTCCGTCGCGCGTTCGCGTGCACAGCGCGGCGATATCGTCCTGTTCAGTCCAGGAACATCGTCGTTCGACATGTTCAAAAACTACGCCGATCGCGGCAACCAGTTTCGCCAGATAGTCCAACAACTCCAAACAACAACAACAACGCCCAGCCATGAATAATCCGCTCAAGAAGTTCCGGAAGTTCTTCGTGAAACCGAAGAAGATGAATGCCACCGCGGTACGAAACACGTCCGCATCGACGCATGATGATGAGACCGACGATACGAAGCTCTCCGGGGCTTTTGTGGTCGTGCTGATTCTGCACATTGTGGCTGTCGTCGGCATCGTTGCATTTACCCGCATCAAGGAAAACCGCCGCACAGCGGATCAGGCCGCGGCTGCTGTGACTGGCGTTGGTAAAAAGAAGGACGTGCCCGCAGCGCCGGCTCCCGCAGTTGCTTCCAACAACAAGCCGGCCCAGATCGCGCCGGAGGCACCGCAGGTCGAACTTCCGAGGGTTGAGAACAATCCGCCCCGCACACTCCCGAGCACCGGAGCGCAGGTCCACACTGTCAAGCAGGGCGAAACCCTCACAAAAATCGCAATCGCATTCGGCACCACCGTTCCGGATTTGGTCCGCATGAACCAACTCAAGGGCGCGGATGACATCAACGTGGGCCAGGTTCTGAATATCCCGGACCGGAATTCGCTTCCACCGCTCCCTGCCGTGAATGAGCGCCAAACGGACACTGTGCGCAACTCGCCGCCGAAGGCGACCGTCCCGGCACCGTCGAAGCAATCGCCGTCGAAGCCGTCAACATCCGCTGGCTCTTACACGATCAAGAAAGGCGACAGCCTTATCAAAATCGCCAGTGACCACTCGGTATCCTACAAGGACCTCGTGAAGGTAAACAAAGGCGTGGATCCCAAAAAGATTCAACCGGGGCAGGTATTGAAGATTCCGGGGAAGAACTAAGATGAAGCTTTTTCTGCAGCGGGTTCGCGAGTTTGTCCGCCACAACTTCGTGATGATTTCGATCTTCACGCTGGTTGTGGCTGTGGTGGCGCTGATTTCAATCGGCGTGTTGATGTTGACGAGCACGGGGGCCTACGCGCAGGAGGCCAAGGGCGATCCGCAGTATTTTCTAAAGAGGCAGTTGTTCTGGCTGGGGGTTGGCGCAATCATGTGCATCGGTGCGGCCGCTATCGACTATCGGAAGATTGAGCGCTTCCGCTGGTGGATCTACTGTTCTGCAGTCGTGCTGCTCCTGCTTTGTTTCGTTCCTGGTGTTGGCCGGAAAATCAATGGTGCGAGCCGCTGGATCGGATTTGGTTCGCAGACAGCGCAACCATCGGAGATCGCAAAACTGGCCGCGATTATCATGCTGGCGTGGTGGTATTCGCGGAAGGAGATGCTGGAGAAGCCCGTGAAGTATGCGCGGGCAAAAGCATTCAAGGACGGCTTTGTCATTCCGCTGGCCATTGTGCTCGGACTGATTGCACTGATTGCGCCCGAGGTGGATCTCGGAACGTCGTGTCTCATCGGCGGTACGACGCTCGTGATCATGTTCGTTGCCGGTGCTCGAATCTGGTATCTTGGCGCTATTGGGTGCATGGGAATCGGAGCGCTCGCGATGGTGATCAAACTAATGCCCGAGCGCACCGGACGTCTGCTCGCATTCCTGGACCCGGATAAGTTTCCGAAGGACGCTTATCAGCAGATTCAAGGCCTCATCGCGTTTGCCGCGGGTGGAATCGGCGGGCGCGGTCTCGGAGAGGGGATGCAGAAGCATTCGTTTCTTCCATACGCGCATACCGACTTCATCTTTCCGATGGTTGGCGAGGAACTCGGGCTCTATTGGACTCTGACGGTGGTTGTCTGCTTCCTCGCGATTTTGCTCGCCGGGACTGTGGTTGCGATGAAATCGAGCGACCATTTTGGGAAACTTCTCGGGTTTGGAATCGTGACCTTGCTCGCCCTGCAGGCCGCCCTCAACATGGGCGTTACGACGATGCTGCTCCCGAACAAGGGCTTGCCGCTACCGTTCATCAGCTACGGTGGTTCGAATCTGGCGTTTTGCCTCGCTGGAGTTGGGATACTGATCAGCATCTACCGCCGTGGTTACGGAGAGGCTCACGATCCGATGGGCGTTCAACTCCGCGCAAAAATACTCACCCGGCCGACTCCGCGGATGTAGCGGATGTGCCCAAATCGACGAACACCATGAAACAAAACGCAAAAACGGCAGGCATCGTAAAGACGACACCCGAAACGAGGGATATCCACGTCCACCCCGCCGTACGCTGGTGGCCGCTTCAGACGCCTCGTCTCAAGGGCCGGCCATTTACGAGTCCGGTTGCGAAGATTCCGCGTGCGGAATCGCCACTGACTTCTGGCGAGGTTGGCACCGAGTCTCTTTAGAGCATAATGCCCAACGCCCGCGCCGAACTGCAAAACTGCACAGTGCCCGAACCGAGCATTGTGGTTTGCAACGTACGAGCGCGCAGTAATCGATTTTGGAGGGCGAGCTTGTGAACATAGTCATCGCTGCCGGAGGTACTGGCGGTCACTTGTTTCCTGGCATTGCCGTGGGCGAGGTTCTTTTGGCACGCGGACATCGGGTGATGCTCCTCATCTCCGAGAAGGAAATCGACGCGACGGCGACCCGGGATTGCGACGGGTTTCGAATCGAGAAAGTTGTGGGCGAGGGATTGCAGTCGAAATCGCCGCTCGCGCTGTTGCGATTTTGGATGAAGTTGCGGGCGGCAAAGAAACGATGCGCGCAACTTTACGCCGACTTTAATCCGGCGGCGGTGCTCGGCATGGGCGGATTCACATGCTTTGCGCCAATCGTGACCGGACGGCGCAGGGGAATCCCCACCTTCGTCCATGAGTCGAACGCGATTCCGGGGCGCGCGAATAAACTGAACGCGCGTTACGTGACAAGGGTGCTCCTCGGTTTTGAGGCGTGCCGGCCTCATTTCAGAAACGCCACATGCGAAGTAGTAGGAACTCCAATCCGAAGCGCATTGCGCAAGGCGGTAAACAAGTGCGAGGCACGCGAGGCGTTCGGTCTGGAACGCGACAAATGCACATTACTCGTAATGGGCGGAAGTCAGGGCGCGAGCGGGATCAACAAACGTTTCGTCGAAGCTCTTCCTTCGCTCGCGGGGCGGGCCCAGGCGATTCACATTACGGGCAAGGCTGATGAACTGACGACCCGCAATGCATACGTGAACGCGGGTATTCCGGCGTTCGTTGCGCCGTTTCATCACGCCATGCAGGACGCATATGCGGCTGCAGACCTCGCCATCGCGCGGAGTGGCGCAGCAAGCCTTACAGAGCTTTCGCATTTTGGCCTGCCGTCGGTACTGATTCCGTATCCATTCGCAGCGGACGACCACCAGACTGCAAATGCGCGAATCTTTTCCGAAGCAAGTGCCGGCATTCTGCTGCCGGAAAGCCAGGCCGGAGGTGGTGCTCTCGCAGCGACTGTTGCAGGTATTCTCGATACACCGGGACGGCTCGCCGAAATGAGCGCAAACTCCCGCAAGCTCGCGGTGGACGACGCCGCAGAACGCGTCACAGACTTGATTTTGAGGCACGGCACATGAGTTTCGATACGTCCAAACTTGCTTCATTTCTGACATCCGGCAGCCGGCGGATTCACCTCATCGGCGTTGCAGGCTCGGGGATGAGCGGAATCGCGGGCCTCTGCATTTCGCTCGGGCATCGCGTGAGCGGCAGCGACAAGGCGACGACGATTGAGACGCAGCGGTTGCAGGGCGTGGGGTTGGATTTTTCGTCGCCCTCGAATCCCGAGAAGGTCTCCGATGCGGAACTCGTGATCTACTCGTCGGCGATCAAGCCCGGGCATCCGGATTTCGATGCGGCGAAAAACAACGGAATCGCGCTGGTGCGGCGGGCCGATGGGCTCGCAGCGATCATGGGATTGAAGAAGGGAATCGTGATTGCCGGCATGCACGGCAAGACCACAACGAGTTCCATGGCAGCTCACGTGCTGAGGGTTGGTGGACTCCGGCCTTCCCACTACGTTGGCGCTGAGATTCCCATCCTCGGGGTAAATGCGCTTTGGGATTCGGGGGGCGAGTATTTCGTCGCCGAGGCCGATGAAAGCGATGGCACGATCGTCGGCTACTATCCGGAGCACTCGATCATCCTGAACATCGAAGAGGAGCATCTCGACTTTTACGCGGACCTCGCGGCGATCGAGGCGGCGTTCACGCAGCTTTTGTCACACACGAGAGGGAAGGTTTTCTACTGCGCCGACGACCCGAATGCGACACGGCTAGTCACCACCAAACACCACCAGCCGATCGCATTCGGGGAGTCGTGCGCAGCGCTTTACCGATTCGAGGCGGTTCACACGAAAGACTTCCAGTCGCACTTCGTGGTTACGCGTGCGGGCGAGCCGCTCGGAGCCGTGACGCTGAACGTCCCCGGTCGACACAATATCAGCAACGCCACCGCGGTGATTGCGCTGGCTACGGAACTCGGCGTGCCATTTCCAAAAATCGCAGAAGCCCTTGAGTCATTCCGTGGTGCGAAGCGGCGATTTGAGATCAAGTACCGCAGCGAGCGGTTCATGTTTGTGGACGATTACGGGCATCATCCCACCGAGATTCGCGCGACTCTCGCCAGTGCAAGGCAGACGGGACGCAGGCGGATCATCGCGATGTTCCAGCCTCATCGATATACCCGCACGCAGGCGCTGAAGGATGAATTTGGACGCGCGTTTGAGGACGCTGACGTGGTCGTGGTGGCAGACGTTTATGCTGCAAGCGAGCAGCCGATTCCGGGGGTCAGCGGGCAGACGATCGTTGACGCGATAGCGCGGCAGACGGGCCAGGAAGGATGTTCTTTTCAGCCGAAGCGCGAGCAAATCGCCCTCGATGTGGGCCGGATCATTGAACCCGGCGACCTCGTGATTTCACTCGGTGCAGGCAACATTCACGAACAGGGAGCCGCGTTGGCAAAAGACGTAGCCGTGCTTGATGCGCTGTGTGGCGTCATGGGGGCCGGGACTATCAAACTTTACGAACCGCTCGCGAAACACACGACAATGCGAATCGGCGGACCCGCGCAGTTCTGGGCTGAACCGGAGACCGAGGAGGGTTTTGCGCGGTTGGTGCGCTATTGCACCGAAAATCAAGTCTCGTTGTTTGTGATGGGACGCGGCTCAAATTTGCTCGTCCGCGATGGCGGAATCCGCGGCGTCGTCGTGCATCTGGCGCGCGGAGAATTTAAACGTCTGGAAGTGCACGGTGGTCTTATTTCCGCGGGCGTCGGCGTGAAGCAGCGTGAACTTGCGATTGCTGCGCGGGATGCCCAACTCGGTGGGTTCGAGTGGTTCGAGGGAATTCCCGGGAATGTCGGCGGCGCGCTTCGTATGAATGCCGGCGCAATGGGCGGGGAGACTTTCCGGCAGGTAGTAAGTGTGCGGTTTGTGGATTCGAAGGGAGAGTTTCACACCCGCACACCTGCGGAGATGGAAGTGCACTATCGCGATGTTGCGACGCTCGCGCGGAACTATGCTGTGAGCGCGATATTTCGCGGCTCGCCAGCGCCAGCCGACGAGATCGCGCGGAAGCTTGAGGAGAGCCAGCAGAAGCGCCGGACCTCGCAGCCGCGGGAATCGAGCGCCGGATGTATCTTTAAAAACCCGGGACCAGTGCCCGCGGGAAAACTGATCGAGGAACTCGGGCTCAAAGGCACACGCGTCGGCGGGGCAAAGGTTTCGGAAGTGCATGGCAACTTCATCGTGAATGACGGTAATGCAACCGCAGCGGACGTCCTCGGGCTCATCGAGCTCATCAAGGAAAAAACCCGCTCTGCGCGCGGAATTGAATTGCATACCGAGGTGCAGATTGTGGGCGAGGAGAAGGGAATTTACGGATGAGTTTGAAAGAAATGCCGTCATCGTCCGTATCATTGATTGATGAAACTCACTCAAATGCCGCTTAGCCTCGCAAATCGTAAAATCGCAGTCCTCATGGGAGGTCCGGGCTCGGAACGCCGCGTTTCCCTCAAATCCGGTGAGGGTGTTGTTGGTGCGCTCGAGTCGCTCGGTGCGATCGTTTCGCCAATCGTTGTGGATAACGCGGGTTTCGCGCTGCCCGAAGGCATCGAGCTCGCGTTCAACGTCATTCACGGCACATTCGGTGAGGACGGTCAGTTGCAGCGCGAGCTTGAGCGACGGGGCGTGCCTTACACCGGCGAAGGTGTGCGGGGAAGCGAACTCGCCATCGATAAAATCGCGACCAAACAGCGGCTGATTGAGCGCGGTGTTCCGACGGCTTCGTTTGAGATCCTTCGCGATGGAGCAAAGCCGACGCTCCTGCTGCCCTTTGTTTTGAAGGCTCCGAAGGAAGGAAGCAGCGTCGGCGTGTATATCGTCAAGGACGCTGCGGAGCTTGAGAAATCGCTCGCCGAGGCTTGGAAATTCGGGCGCGAGTTGCTTGTTGAGCAGTTTGTTTCCGGGCGCGAACTGACGGTTGGAATTGTCGGTGATTTGGCCCTGCCGGTGATCGAAATCGTGGCAAAGAAGGACTTCTACAACTTCGAGAACAAGTACACGTGGATGAACCCAAATGCGGCGGGCGCGGATCACTTTTGTCCCGCTCCGATTTCGCCGGAACTCACGGCGCTCGTGCAGCGCACAGGAATCGCAGCGCACCGTGCGCTCGATCTTGAAGTGTACAGCAGAGTTGATATTCTCCTCACCGACGCGGGTGAGCCGTTCGTTTTGGAAGTGAACACGATTCCAGGAATGACGCCGTCGTCGCTTCTGCCCGAAGCCGCAGCAGCTGTGGGCATCGGCTACGCAGAGCTCTGCCGCCGCATCGCCGAACTTTCTTTAGCCCGAGCCAACTAAACTACGATCATGAGCCGCCGCCGCACTCGAAACACCCGGATGACACCAGCCCGCCAGCGCAAGAAGGAGCTGTTCGCGGAAGTGAACGCCCGCGGCGGCCGGGAGCGTTGGTCGCGACTCGGGATTTGGGTCGGGCGTTTGTTGCGGTGTTCGGTCGCGCTGGGCCTGATTTACGGAATCTACGTCGGCGCGACGCTGGGATATAAAAACCTTTTTTGGGAAAATCCGGATTACGCGTTGAAGGATGTATCCGTGAAGACGGACGGTTCCTCGCTGACGCGGGAGCAGGTGATTGCCACGGCTGGTCTGAAATTTGGAAAGAACATTCTTTCCTACAGCCTGCCGGATTTGAAAGAAGCGCTCCGGAAGCTGCCGCAGGTTGAGGTTGCGGAAGTGCGGAGGTATCTGCCGAACCGTATGGAGATTCGTATCAAGGAGCGAAAACCCGTTGCCTGGGTGACGGCGAGTGCTGCGGACGATGTGCGGACAAATCAAAAAAGCTATCTCGTGGACATTCAGGGGGAATGGTTCCGGCCGCGCCTTGTGGTGCACGAATTCGAAACGCTGCCGGTCATCACGGGGGTTGTTACGGACAATCTTCAACCGCGCGAGGCAATCCGGAGCGAGGAGTTGATGGCGGCTCTGGAACTGATCGAGAAGAACACCAAGTCACCGCGTTTTCAGGTGCGCACAATCGATATCTCGAAAGGCTACTGCGTGATCGTGAAGAGCCAGGACGGCATGGAGATTACCTTTGGGCTTTCCGATATCGACGCGCAGCTCGCGAAGCTCGATGAGGTGCGGAAGCTTGAGCGTTCCCTCTCGCAACAGGTGGCGTCCACAAACTTGATCCCGTCGCGGAACATTCCAATCCGCTGGGTCCCGCCGCTGCCGCCGGAGGATGCGGATTTTCCTCCGAAGCCGGTCGAGACAGCCAAACCCGCGACGAAGGACTTGAAGGCGAAGCCGGTTGTCAAAAAGCCCGAGCCGAAAAAAGAGTCCAAGCCGGAACCGAAGAAGGAGCCGAAGAAGTCGAATCCCGACAACGGCCTCTACAAACCATTTTTGATGCGCGCGTAATGGCCCGGGAAGAAATAGTCGTGGGAATGGAGATCGGCACATCGAAAGTGTGTGTCGTCGTTGGTGAGATCAAATCTGATCGGAGCATCAAGATCGTCGGCGTCGGTGAAGCGGCATCCCGTGGCGTGCGGAAGGGAGAGATTGTTGATTTCGACATCTGCGGAAAATGCATTCGCGAAGCCGTGGTGGAGGCTGAGGAGAAGAGCGACGTTCTCATCAAGAACATCTATCTCGGAATCACCGGAGCTCACATGGAGAGCTTCAACAGCCGTGGCGTGCACTCATTGCCGGACGACCGCGACGAGATTGGCCCGGAGGACGTGGAGGCTGTGCAGGAAAAGGCGCGCGATATTTCTGTGTCGTCCCAGAACAGTTTCGTGCACACGATTCTTCAGCACTACTACGTCGATGGCAACGAAGGCGTGATCAATCCAATCGGCATGTTTGGCCGCACGCTGGAGGCTGATTTTCACATTGTTCACGGCGTCACGAGCCGGATTAAGAACATCATCCGCTGCGTGAAGCAGCTCGATCTGGAGGTCGAGGATATCGTTTTTAACCCGTACGCGGCAGCCCAGGTTGTGCTCGACCCGCAGCACAAAACGATTGGAGCGCTGATGATCGACATGGGCGGCGGAACGACGGGATACATGGCCTACGTGGATGGTGCGGCGAAACATAGCGGCGTGCTCGGGCTCGGCGGCGATCATATTACGAATGATCTCTCCATCGGTTTGCGCATCCCAATGGCGAAGGCGGAGAAATTGAAAATCGAACACGGGTGTGTGACGCTTGGAAACTCCGGTGCCGGCGACGTGATTTCGCTTCGTGATGAACACGGATTTGCAGGCCGCGAGATCGAGCGGGAGACCTTGAATACGATTATTCACCTTCGTGTTCGCGAAACTCTGGAGCTTCTGAAGAAGCGTTTGATCAACGAGAACGTGCTCGATTTGCTCGGCGCGGGAATTGTTCTGACGGGCGGCAGTTCGATGCTCCGTGGTGTGAAAAATCTGGCCGAGGAAGTGTTCGGGTTGCCGGTGCAACTCACGCGCCCGCCAAACCTGGCCGGCAACGTTTCGGCATTTGAAAATCCGAAGTACTCAACGGCGATTGGGCTCGTGAAGTGGGCTCAAGCTACGTTCGAGCTCGAGAACAAGGGCTTCTTCGGCCGGATTCGCGACTGGCTTGTGTCGGGAAGGAAATAGCCGCGCCAACTTTGAAACTATGATCGAACTGCCAAGGACACCGAAATCAAAGCGGCCCGTAATCCGGATTGCGGGCGTCGGACGCTCCGGTTGTATCGTGCTGGAGGCGCTGATGGACGGTCACGTGGACGGAGCGCGATTTGTGGCGATGAATACCGATGCATCCCTCCTTGCTGCCTCGGGCGCTCGCGAGAAGGTGCAACTCGGCACACGTGGAACGGGAGCGGGGGGCGACCCGGATGAAGGCTACACTGCCGCCGAGGAGTCCGCGCAAATTGTGCGGGAGTCGATGGAGGGCGTCGATCTGCTGATTCTCTGCACCGGCCTCGGTGGCGGGACAGGAAGCGGCGCGACCCCTACGATTGCGAACATCGCGCACGAGTGCGGTGCGACGGTCGTGGCGGTGGTCACGCTGCCATTTTCGTTCGAGGGAAAACGGCGGCGGCAGCAGGCCGAGGCTGCGCTCGAAGAGTTGTCACGGCAGGCCCGGATGGTCCTCTGCTTTGAAAATGATCGGATGTCCGATCTCGCTGGCGAGGACGCCTCGGCTCACCACGCGTTTTCTGCGGCGGACGGAGTTTTGTGCGACGCAATACGCGCGATTGTCGGGATGGTGAACGGCAGCGGACTGCTGCATGCCGGGCTCGACGAACTTTCGAATGCATTGAGCCGCGCGGACAGCAGGTGTCTATTCGGCCACGGTTCCAGTGATTCCGGCGATCGTGCTGTGGAGGCGGTTGAGATGGCTTTGCAAAGCCCGCTGATGGACTGCGGCCAGATGCTCGCGGAGGCGCGGGACATCGTTGTGCATGTTGCTGCCGGTCCCGGTCTCACGCTCGCGGAGCTCGGAGCCGTAATGGAGCAGGTTCAGCGGCACATTAACGACCACGCCAGAATGCATCTCGGCGTCTCCGCCGATGATCGGTTCGGTGATCGGCTTGAGGTGACGATTATCTCTGCGACCGGAAGTGATCCCGTGGAGCCCGCGCAGAAGCCCGTCCGGAGAACGCCCGTGGCGTCGGTGGTTGCAACTCCAGCACCCCAGCGCGACGCGGTTCCTGCTCCGTCACTATTCGGGGCAATCGGCGCCGATGACGACGACGATGTCCACTCGGGCGGGAAAAAGGCGAAGGTCGAGCAGATGCAATTCGAGCCGGTCAGCCGGGGGCGTTTCGAGAAGAGCGAGCCGACTATCGTGGACGGTCAGGATCTGGATATCCCGACATTTTTGCGCAAAGGATTCCGCCTGAAGTAACCGAACGCGAGTTACAGACCGGGCACTCTCGCGTAACCGACGAAGCGGGCGCGGCTCCCTGGTTTCGGCAAGGTGAAATCGAATACACTCACACCGTTGCGCTTTACGCCGCGGTATCTCCGTCCATCGCTGGCGCCGGCCATCACGGGCGCTCCGGTGGCCTTCTCGCGTCCGAGATAGACCATCGCGTGGGAGATAGGCGGATTGCGATTTACGTCATAGGTGCCTTCCCAAAAAAGGAGGTCGCCGGGACGAAGGCCGCGGAGCTGAGGGTCGTTCAAGTCCGTGGCGTCGCACTCACGCAAGGTGCCGTGGTATTGCGTCCACAGGTATATGGAACTGGCGTCGCGGGGCGGGTTCTTCAGGCCCATGTAACGGAGGAGAAAGTGAATGGTTCCGCTGCAATCCATGCCGCCGTTTGCCGGGTCCGCCGAGCCGAAGCGGTAAGACAGCCGGCACTTTGTGAGGTGAAGCGCGCCGTTGATGAACTTCTGGGCCATCGGCGATTGCGCCCCGAATTCCGCGAGGTCCGTGGGATTCAGCGTGGCCTGAGCGCCGATTTGAACTGGCGTCGAGCGGTCATCGCTGCCGTCATCATCGTATGATTGTGCCGCGCTTGTCCGCTTCCCTGCGGCCTTGGATGCTTTGGGCGCGGCCGCCGCGGAAAGCGCCGCGGCGAGTATAAAAGTGACGACTTTGGAAAGCATGGCGCGTATTTGCCGAACGTTCCGGATGCGGGCAAGTGCACATTTGGCGTCGTTAACGGGGGCGGGGTTGCCGGTTGCATCCTGCGCCCGAAACTGCGATCTGCGCTGCGTGAAATTTCGATCCCGAAAGCCTGAGCCGGCAGCAACGACCAATGCAATTCCTTGGCGGCCTGTGCGAATGAAAGGCGTGCGGTAGTTCCGAATTTTCGAATCCCATGGATGACCTCAAAAGGACAAAGACGAACCTGCTGTTGATTCTCGGATTGGGGCTGATGGTGCTGATTTGGCAGACGCAGACCAACGCGAAGCTGACCGTCTATTGCGCACACGATTCGATTTTCGCCGAGGAGGTGCTCCGCGAATTCGAGCGGCGTGAGGGGATCCCTGTTGAGGTGAAGTTTGATTCCGAGGCGACCAAATCGCTCGGTCTTGTTGAGCGCATCATTCGTGAGGACGGGCAGCCGTCTTGCGATGTTTTCTGGAACAATGAAATGCTCGGCACGCTCGATCTTGCGCGGCGCGGATTGCTAACCGAGTACAAGGGCCCCGGATGGGAGCGGACTCCGCCGCAGTGGCGGGACGACGCGGGATTGTGGGCCGGGTTTGGCGGACGCCTGCGGATGAAAATCGTGAACACGACGCGTGCCGACCATGGCGACCCAGTGGCGGGAAATGCGGCGCATTTTGCAATCGCGAAGCCGCTTTATGGCACGACGCTCACGCACTTCTCTTCGCTTTGGAGCATCTGGGGGCCGGAGCGTACAAAAGCCTGGCACTCCGATATCCGGACGGCCGGTGTGCAAGTCGTCAACGGAAACGCGGTAGTTCGGGACCTTGTAGCGTCTGGTTCCGTAGGTGCTGGCTGGACGGACTCGGATGACTATTTCAGCGCGAAGGAGGCCGGCAAGCCGGTGAATGCTGTACCGGTTTTTGCGGAGGATGGCGCGGCGATTTGCATCCCGAATACCGTAGCGATTTTGAAAGGCGCGAGCCGGCCCGACCACGCGCGAAAACTCGCGGATTTTCTACTCTCTGCGCGGACTGAGATTCGGCTCGCGAATTCAAAGGCGAGGCAGATCCCGCTCGGCCCGCTCACCGAGGAACAGCGTGCTTCGCTGCCGGAAGAGGTTCGCGAATGGCTGCCAGCCGCAGAGCGAAGTGTCCCACTGAAGGGCATGCTCGACGCACGGAACGGGTGTCTGGACTGGCTGCGGGCGGAATACGTCAAATGAGCATCGCCGAAGCGACCGCGATCAGTGCCGTGCGCGCGATGTGCATGTCGGCAATTGTCTGCTTCGCGTCGATGCGCGTGACCCGCAGGTCGCTCCCTTCGCAGGCTGTGTGGCTGCTTCTCGCAGCGTTCATGATGCCGCCGATTTTGACAGGATATCATGTCGCGACGACCCGGGCGGATGCGATTGGATGGCGGGCGGAACTGGAATACAGCGTTCTCCTTTTCCTCCGGGTTCTGCCGCTCGCTCTGCTTCTTGCTTCGCTGCACCCGCGTCCGGGCGTTGGAGAAGGCGCGTACGCATTCGCGACGATGCGGCGGATTTCGTGGCGGGAACGGATCGCATGGAGCGTGCGCGGATGGTGGGGGGATTGCGGCGGAGTATACTGCGCGGTGTTCCTCGTGGCGTTTCAGGAATTCGATCTCGCCGCATGCATGAACGCACGGACGTGGACAGTCGCACTGTTTGATGCTCAGGCAGGCGGGCTCGCGTTGTCGGATTCGCTGCGACTCATGCTGGCGCCACTGGTTGTGGAGGTAGCGGCGATGGCGATGTTGTTTGTGCGATGGCGTTGTGTGCGCGGTCGTCCGATGACGGATGCAAGGCCGAACGCCGGAATGATGCCGGCCGCGCTGTTTTGCATCGCGATATGCTGCACCTCGTTTCTCGCTCCTTTGCTGGCTGTTCGCGAGGGCTGGAATGGATTGTCCGCGATGCGGGAGTTCACGCTCGCGCGCGAGGTTTTCAATTCATTCCTGCTGGCGGTTGTGAGTTCCGGGATTGCGTGGTTGCTGGCCGGATGGGCGGCCCGTCACCGTCTGCGCGCCGCACTACTCGCGGTGCCGGGTTTGCTCGGTGCGCTTGTGCTCTCGCTGGTGGTGCTGGCTGTTTTCAACGCATCCCCGTTTCAAATCCTCCGCGCGTCGCCGATTCCGGTCCTATCGGCGATGGTGCTCGGTTTGATGCCGGCGGCGCTTTTCGTCCGATACATCATCCGGCTGAATGCGGCTACCGAGGCGGCTTTCGCGGCGGAGTCGATGGGAGAACGGAGCATCAATTGGGTGCTGCGCAGCCGGCCTGCTTTGCTCGGCGGTGTGCTGCTGTTCGTTCAGGCTTACGGGGACTTTACTGCGAATTCCCTGCTCGCTCCTCCGGCGCTGACTTCGGCATTCTCCCGCATCTTCAATCTTATGCACTACGGTCGAACGGAAATTCTGAGCGCGCTTCTTGTTGTGACGCTTATCGTTCCGGTCGTCGCAGTCTCCGTGCTTCTTTTCATCGCCCGCTTTCATGTCTCGCGCGAACGCTGAACCAGTCTGGAAACTCGACGGCGTGCGACTCGGTTCGCGGCTGGATATAGACGCGCTCGAATTGGGCGCGGGCACCACCGCCGTGATTGGCTGGTCGGGCGCAGGGAAGACTTCCCTGCTCAACCTCCTCGCGGGATTTGAAAAGCCGGCGCGCGGCACCGTGCGACGCCCGGAACGGGTTGCGTGGGTTCCGCAGTCGCATGGCCTTTGGCCGCAATCATCGGCGCGCGAGCACCTGACGCTCGTCGGCGCGACCGGGGAGCGCGCGGATGAATTACTCGCTGCGTTTGATCTCGCCGAAGTCGCTGCCGCCCATCCGGCGACGATGAGCGAAGGCGAGGCTGCGCGGCTTGCTGTTGCGCGCGCCATCGCGTCGGACATTCCGGCTTTGGTGATGGATGAGCCGCTTACCCACGTCGACCCGTCGCGGGCGGAGAAATACCGGCGCATCCTTCGGGAGCACGCGGCAGGACTGGCGCTGGTATTCTCCACGCACGAACCGGCGGACGTGCTTGCGGAGGCGGACCGGGTGATTTGTCTGGCGCAGGGAAAGGTGATTTTTCATGGCGACGTAACGGAACTTTACGAGCGCCCGGCGTCCGAGGAGTTGATGACCTTCCTCGGCGCAGGCAACTGGATGGAGCCCGGGAATCCGTGGTTGCCGGCCGGTGTCGTGCGACCCGAACGGCTTGCACTGGAGCCGTCGGACGCCGGACATGCGGTGACCTCGTGCCGCTTCTCCGGTGCGATTGCCGCGACGGAATTGCAGTCGGCCTCCGGCGAAACGCGTACGTTTTATCATCGTCCCGCGCGGCCGCTGGCGGCGGGTGTGCGTGTTGCGCTTCGCTTGCTGGGGCTGATGATCGCGTTCCTTCTGTGCGCATGTGGAAAGAGCGGCGAGGCTCCGGTGATTCCGGTGAAAAGCTGGCGCGCATGGACACTGCCGCCGGAAGGCGCTGTGCAGCCGACGCCACGCTCGATGACGACCGGTCCGAACGATCAGTTGGCCGTGCTCGACACGAGCGGCCGTGTGCTTGTTTACGATGAAAAGGGCGCGCTGCTGCGGCAGTGGAAGATGCTCGATGTGCAGTTTGGAAAACCCGAGGGAATCGTCTGGCTCAAGGACAACACCCTGGTCGTTTGCGACACGCATTACCACCGGCTGGTGTGGTTCACACAGGACGGGGAACTCGTTCGCACGACCGGAAAACGCGGGCAGGGGAACGGTGAGTTCTATTTCCCGGTCGGCATCGCGAAGGATCCCGCGGAGAACCTTTATGTCTGCGAATACGGCGGGAATGACCGCATTCAGGTATTCACGAAAGACGGCGCTTTCCTCCGCGTATTTGGCAGCTCGGGAACGGGGCCGGGGCAATTCCAGCGGCCGAGCGGTCTGGCGTGGCACGACCACCGCGTGTACGTCGCCGATGCGGTGAACAATCGAATCCACATTTTCAAGGAGGACGGGACATTTGAAGGCTTGCTCGGTTCGTTTGAAATGAATCTTCCCTACGACATCACGCTCGCCGCGGACGGGGCGTTCTACATCATCGAGTACGGTGCGGGCCGTCTTACGAAAGCGAGCACGAGCGGCGAGTTGCTTGGCCGCTACGGCACGAGTGGAACAGGCGAGGGGAACTTCGCAACGCCGTGGGGGCTCACGGTTGATTCCAAAATGCGCATCCACGTTGCCGATACGAAAAACCGCCGGCTCGTTACGCTCGGGCTTTGATTCATGGGGCGCGAAGTAATGATTGTCCACCGCTCGCGATTCGTGCCTCAATGGACTTAGCTTCCAGCCGACGTGCCGCAGACTCCCAATCCATTTCGCAGCCTTTTTCCGCCCGCCCGGCGGCGGGTGACTGCGTTGTCGCTTCTTCCGCTCGCAATCTTCTTCGCATTGGTTGCGGCGGTGGTTATCGGCTGCGAGGCCCGGGGAATCATGCGCTTCACGTGGAAGCCTGCGTTTTTCCTGCTGCTCGCGGCGCCGTGGATCTGGTGGCTGAGCTTTGCGGGATGGAGCGGGCTGAGCGGCGCGCGCGCGCAGGTCGCGCTGGCCACGAGGCTGCTTTTGCTCGCGCTTTTTGCGGCGCTGCTTTCCGAGCCGCGCGCCGTGCGGAAGGCGGATAATCTCTCGCTCGTTTACGTCGTCGATGTCTCGGACTCGATGGGCGAAAAAGTGTCGGACAAGTCGCTCGAGTGGATCCTCAAGACCGTCGCGCAGAAGCCGCCGAAGGACGAAGCCGGGCTCGTGGTGTTCGGGCGTCAGGCTGCTGTGGAACTGCCGCCTAGGCAGACGTTCCCTTTTGAAACGATCAACTCCCGCGTCGATCGCGCGGGTTCGGATATTGCGAAAGGACTCGGTCTTGCGGCGGCGATGCTTCCCGAGGGTAACGAAGGCCGGATGGTGCTGATTTCCGACGGCAACGAAACCGAGGGCAACGTGGGGCCGATGCTCGACGAATTGAAATCCCGCGGCATCGCCGTGGATGTGGTGCCGGTGAATTTCAATTTCCCGAAGGAAGTCTGGCTGGAGCGTCTCGATCTCCCGCGTGCGGTGAAGCAGGGCGAGACGTTCGACGCCACGGTGCTGCTGAATTCGCTCACGCCCGGCAAAGGGAAGCTGCGCATCGCGGAAAACGGGCAGTCGGTCTTTGAAAAGGACGTGGAGTTCACCGCGGGCAAGAACCGCTTTTCGCTCCCGCTGCCGCAGCGCGGGCCGGGCTATTACGAATACGCGGCGACGATTGAGGTGCCGAAGGGCGAGGACGGCTGGACGGAGAACAATCTCGCCATGGGCGACCTCTATTTGAAAGGCGAGGGGAAGGTGCTCGTGATCACCGATGCGCGTGGCGATTCCCGCGAGTGGGAGCCGCTTGTGGCTGCGTTGAAAAAAGCCGAGCGCATCGTGCAGGTGCGCATGAGTTACGAGGTCCCGCGCGATCCGCTTTCGCTGCTGCCGTATGATTTGATCATCATTCCGAATGCGCCGGCCGACGGGTTCGATGCGATGCAGATGACGGCGATTCACGACGCGATTTATAATCAGGGCGCCGGTTTCATCATGCTCGGCAGCCGCGAGACGTTTGGGCCGGGCGGATACAACCGGAGCAAAATCGAGGACGCGCTGCCGGTGAGCATGGATGTAAGCCAGAAAAAGGTGATGCCGAAGGGTGCGCTCGCGCTCATTTTGCACACGTGCGAAATCCCGGCCGGGAACAAATGGGCGAAGGACATCGCGAAGGCTGCCATCAAGGTTCTGAGCGGCGAAGACGAGGTCGGCCTGCTCGACTTCGACTTTCAGGGCGGCGACAAATGGGTGTTCCCGATGACCCCGGCGAAGGAGTACGACACCAAGCTCGTGCAGCTCATCAATGCCGCCGTTCCCGAGGACATGCCGGCGTTCAACAACGTGCTCACGATGGCGCACAAGGGGCTCATGGGCGTGGATGCGGCGATGCGGCACTGCATCATCATCAGCGACGGCGATCCGCAGCCGCCCACTCCGGAACTGCTCGCGCAGATGAACAAGGACAAGGTCACCGTCTCCACCGTGGCGATCAATCCGCACGGCGGTCAGACGGTCGCGACCATGGAGGCCATCGCCGCGGCGACTAATGGACGCTTTTACTACCCGCAGGACCCGAACGAACTTCCCGCGATCTTCATCAAGGAGGCGAAGACGCTGAAGCGCTCGATGCTTCAGAACAAAACGTTCAACGCCACGCTTGAGTTTCCCTCGCCGGTGCTGAAGGGAATCGACGCCATGCCGCCGTTGCACGGCTACGTCCTCACCACGCCCAAGCCGCGTGCGAGCATGATTCTGAACGCTCCGCCGCTCGCCGAGGAGGTGGCCAAGGGCGATTCGGCGGACCCCGTGCTCGCGATGTGGCGCTACGGACTCGGCACGACCGTCGCGTGGACGAGCGATCTCGCTGCAAACTGGGCGCGCGACTGGATGGGCTGGCCGAAGTTCGATGCATTCGTGAAGCAGCTCGTGCAGGAGACTTCGCGCGTGGAAACGCGCAGCGACCTCACGCTCTCCACATTCGCGGCGGGCTCGAAGGGCGTCGTGACCGTTGAGGATTTTGCAAAGGCGGAGAACTTCATGGAAATGCGCGCCCGTGTCGCCGGGCCGGATGGCGTCGCCATGGAGCTTCCGCTCAAGCAGGTCGCGCCGCGGCGTTATCAGGCGGAGTTCCCGCTCGCGGGCAAGGGGCGCTACCAGGTCGCGGTTTCCGGCGTGAGTCTGGCCGAGGCTGGCGGAAAGGCGCGCAACGAGCAGGCCGTGGGCGGATTCTCCGTTCCCTATGGCGCGGAGTATCTGCGGTTTCAGAGCAATCCGCTCGTGCTCACGCAAATCGCGGAGAAGACCGGCGGGCGTGTGCTCTCTCGCGACGACCTCGATATCTTCACCGCATCCCGCGTGCCGAGGGAGAGCAGCAAGCCGGTGTTCGACTGGTTCCTGATCGCGCTCGCCTGCCTGATTCCGATCGATGTGGGCGTGCGCCGCGTGCAGCTCGACTGGGCTATCATCAAGGGCTGGTTCGGCTTTGGCAGAAAACGCGAATCCACGGCGACGATGGGCGCGCTGCTGGAGCGGAAGAAGCAGGTGCAGACAGTCGTGGCCCCGCAGGAACGCCCGAAGCCGCTGAATCTCCCTGTCACACCCGCCGCGCCGCCGCCGAAGCCCGCGGCCGAGCCGAAACCCGCTGCGCCCGAGCCGCCGCCTGCATCTCCGGATGGCGCACAGAGCACCACCGGGCGTCTCCTCGCGAGGAAGCGCAAGCGCGAGGAAGACAAGTAATTTGCCCCGGTTTCCCGCAGAGCGTGCTTGTCGCGGGGCGGGCTGGGGGTTACGAGACGGCCCCGTTTTTTCAATCCATCCATGAGCAACAACATCCAATCCACTCTCGTCGAAAACCGCGTTTTCAAACCCGCGAAGGAGTTTTCCAAAAAAGCGCGCATCAGCTCCATGGAGCAGTACCGGAAGTTGTGGAAGGAAAGCGTGCAGCAGCCGGAGAAGTTCTTCGCCCGCGAGGCCGCGGAGCTGACGTGGCAGAAGAAGTGGACGAAAGTGCTTCAGTGGAAATGCCCCGATGCGAAGTGGTTTGTCGGCGGAAAGCTCAACGTCGCGGAAAACTGCCTCGACCGCCATCTCGGCACCGCCCGCGCGAACAAAGCGGCCATCATCTGGCAGGGCGAGCCCACCGGCGAAAAGCGCACGCTCACTTACGCGCAGCTCCATCGCGAAGTTTGCCTCTTCGCAAACGTGCTGAAGCGCAACGGCGCGAAGAAAGGAACGCGCGTGATCATTTACATGCCGATGGTCCCGGAGGCCGCCATCGCCATGCTGGCCTGCGCTCGTCTTGGCGCGATGCACTCGGTCGTCTTCGGCGGATTTTCGGCGGAGTCGATCAAAGACCGCGTGCTCGATAGCGGTGCGACGATCGTCGTGACTTCCGACGGCGGTTATCGTCGCGGTTCGGTGGTGCCTTTGAAGAAGAACGTGGACGACGCGCTGAAAGGCAACGACACGCCGATCAAGAAAGTCATCGTCTTCAAGCGCACCGGTCAGGACGTCCACATCGAGGAAGGCCGCGATGTTTGGTGGCACCGCGAAATGGAATACGTGAACGCCGACTGTCCCGCCGCGCAGCTCGATAGCGAGACGCCGCTTTTCATCCTCTACACCAGCGGCTCGACGGGCAAACCGAAGGGCATCCTCCACACCACCGGCGGCTATTTGCTGCACGCGTACATGACGTGCAAATACGTATTCGACCTCCGCGACGAGGATGTTTACTGGTGCACTGCCGATGTCGGCTGGGTCACGGGTCACAGCTATCTCGTCTATGGACCGCTCGCGATGGGCGCGACCTCGCTCATGTATGAAGGCGCTCCAAACTGGCCGGAAAACGACCGTTTCTGGCAGATCATCGAGGAAAACCGCGTGTCCGTTTTCTACACCGCGCCGACTGCGATTCGCGCGTTCATGAAATGGGGCGATTCGTGGGTGAAAAAGCACGATCTCTCCTCGCTGCGCCTGCTCGGCACCGTCGGCGAGCCCATCA
>SXGQ01389217.1_pt1 | contig 67537 bp, 58 predicted proteins | sample 3178371 | NCBI WGS metagenome assembly SXGQ01 (sample SAMN11356859, study PRJNA531348) | freshwater metagenome | isolation source: freshwater sample F1-20 | place: China: Fuxian Lake, Yuxi | collected 2017-12-25
AAGATAGGGTAATGGCTGCTCCTATAGATAATCATCCAGATCCATTTCAAGTTATTGATCGACTGGGTGTAAGTCAAATCAATAGTACCAAAATTAGAACTGTGGTTTATAATTCCAAAGGACTATTTTATATAATATAAATCTTGACAATTGGAATTGTATTGTTATAATGAAATAATGTCAGAGTATTTTGATCCCTCATTAATTTACCTCAAAAGCATCAATAAGAATGTTGCAAAAACACTTATTGAAAAAAATCATTATACTCACAAATGGAGTCTCTGTACCGTAGCTTACGGTGTTTATTACAAAGAATATGTTGAGAGTACGTTCTTTGGTGGTTTTAACGAAAGACTAATAGGTGTATTAGTATATGGAAATGCAGTGGGTAGAAATGCTAGTACCAGTATATCTCCACTACTTACTAATAATAATGTGTTGGAATTAACACGATTGTGGATTGCCGATGGTTATGGTAAAAATATAGAAAGCTATTGTATAGCTGAAAGTTTTAGACAATTAAATAAAGAATACCCACACATTAAATGTATTCTTAGTTATGCGGATAGTGAAGCTGGTCACGCTGGAACAATATATCAAGCAACTGGTTTCCTATATCAAGGAGACAACTATGTGGACATAGCAATAATGCCTAACTATAGTGTTAGCTTAATTGGTCCTACCGATTATGAGTGGATACACAGCAGAAGTGTATATGCACGTTGGAAAACGCATAGTATAGATAAACTAAAAGAAAGAATTGGTAGAACATTCTGGCGTAAACGTGAAAGTGGCAAACATCGTTATATCAAGTTTATTAGTAACAAGATAGAAAATAAGAAACTTGTCAAATCTCTAAAACATAAACTTCTACCTTACCCCAAAGATACTTCGTTCAAAGAAGAAGTTCAAGAAATTGTTGTAGAAAACACCAATCAATTTTTTGAATAAAAAACCCACACCAAATAAATGATGTGGGTTATATTAATTATGTTTATATTATATTATACAAGTACTGCATCCCATATTGTTTTACCATTTGATAATTGGAGATGTACTTTTCCGTCACTACTTTTCATAGCTCTAATAACTTGAGAACCTTCAAGACCTGGTATATTTACTTTTGAAAAACCACTCAGTGATACCATTGGATCTTTTGAAGCTTCGATTGCATCAGCGACACTATTAAATGTTTTTTTCGACACAAAATCATCATTTTCGTCGTGCAATTGTACACGTATTTTATTTGGGTCATCAATAATAAAAGCTACGTTATATCCATTTTTTAAATAACCAACCATATTTTCACCAAATTTAGATGTTGTGACTTCTTTATAATTAGGATTAGATCTTACTGCAACTGCTAGTTTATCAATAATGTCACTAACTATACTTTGTCGGTTAGTTTGATTTTCGTTCAATACTTGCTTGATTAGTTTCTTAAGTTCTTGTTTAGTCATAATAATAAATATAAAATCAAAAAAAAACTAGTATTTTCTTTTATGCAATTTAATCGTGGTTAATGATACTCCATACTTCTCACTCAATTCATTGTTGGTAAAATTACCACTCTTTAAATCATCAACAAATTCATTCTTTCTAAGCGCAAAATTTTTCTTTTGTTCGCTAATCTTACGTTTCATATCATCACTCATAACACCACGCTTTTTGCCTTTTAAACCGTTATCATAACTGTAATTAATATTACGATTAGCCAATTTCTCATTTCTCTCCTTATACTTAAGTGTGCCATTCTCAGGTCCATATTTAGCAATAAACCACTCCACTGTATAACGTCCCACAGCACGTTCACGTTGCCTTTCTTTAGCCTCATCACTATGTTTTTTACCGTGCATAGGATTTTTAGCTCCTAAATTAATGTCAGACAATAATTGACGAGTTTCTTCTTTATCAGGATTATGTGTAAAATTATCGCCTCCACTTGCAGTTGGAGTAATATTATAACCTATATCACGCATATAGGGTTTAAACATATCTAAATAAAATTGTTCTCGTTTAAACAATTCACATTCTATTACATTTTCTAATATAATAAATTCAAAACTGTTTTCCCCGTAAAAATCCCAAGCGTGTTGTAATTTAGGATTCTTATGTTTATTCTTTTTTAAATCATTTTTATGTTCCCACCAACGACGATCAATATCTTTAGCAGAACCAATATAAAACTTGCCATTCTTAACATTTGTAATTTTGTATATACCACTTTTCATATAATATAAGTATATACGAGTTCTATGGTAATATCAATTATTTTTTATTAGTGCAAGAAAAAACCCCAACTTTCGTTGGGGTTTTTGAGTTATTTTATTTCTACTAAGTATTATACGGTATCGAGATCGCCGATAATAACTTTTCCATAGAACTCTGGGCGCACTACCTTCTTAGCGTAGCGGGTCATTACACCTCTACGTGGTGTGAAGTTCACTGGATCATAGACCAATGGAGTTTGGATTAGTGGGATATATGGAGCATATACAGCACCGGTTTCTAGGAAGTTATTTCCACGGAAACCAACCAATACAACGTTATCGGTCATGTATGGGTTCTTGTAAACTTGGAAGCGAGAAGCAAAGCTACCAACACGGCTTACGCCCATTGCGAACTTAGCTTGATCACCGTCAGTGTTTACTACATATCCTGGAATTGATTCCAAGATGGTTGCTACGTCTGGACTTACGACCAAGAAGTTAGCACCACCACGTAGGGTCAATTTTTGGATTGTGTTAGATACCTTTTGGATCTTGTTTCCAAGAGTTTGGAACCAAGTGCTCTTAACGTAAGCAGTACGATTTGGTGAACTGTTTGCGTTACGTGTGAAGACTGCTTCACCAGTAGTTGCATTCAATCCCTTGCTGAATTCAACACCGATTTGGGCGGACCAAGCTTCGGTAGTTACGCCTTCAACGGCTTCGTTCAACATTTCTAGGATTTCTAGATCGATTTCCATAGAAACATATTCACTCAATAGAGCAGTAAGTTCTGCTTCTGCATCGATAGAGTGATATGCGTTCAAGTCTTGAGCCAATTCTGGGGTCCAGACTGCCTTTAGTTTACGGGTCTTAGCAACGATTGGTTCGCTGTTTAGTACCAAGTTAACTTCTGGGATACTGATATCGGTATCGATGCTTTGTGTAGCAACGTTACCAGCTGTACCGGAACCTTCACCTGAAGTCTTACCAGCTTCGAAATCACCACGTAGGTTGTCGGTAGGTTGTAGACTGTAGATCAATTTAACTTTGGCTGATGGACCAGCAAATGCACTGTTAGATGCAGATACGATATATACAGTTTGATAGAATGGGTTGCTCAAACTACCAGTGTTAATTGCTTTGGCATAGGTGTTCAATACCAAACCGCTGCTTCTTAGAGATGTTGGTGCGGTTGAACCAGAGATCAAGTTGAATGAACGTACTGCATTCAAATCAACATTGTACATATATCCTTGACCAACCACAGGACTAGTATTGTCATCGTGATTCAAGATAACCTTGAACAATTTCTTAGCTACCACAGAAGCACTTAATTCGGCAGCAAATTGTACGTCATTCCAAGAAGCTGTTTGAATTGTGTTACCATTATTGGTGGCGCCAGCGGTTAATGTGAGAGTAATAGCAGAGCTACTTACTGGACGAATTGAATAAGCATAAGCACCTTGTCCGTATAGACCACGTACAGCGTCGTCGGTAGAACCCAACTTCTTACCTGTACCACCGAACAAACTGTCGTTCAATTGCTTACCTGCACGGGTGGTTACTGAACTACCGTTATTCAAGTTACGCAAGTCTTGTCCAGGAGCGGTTGTGCCATATTTGAAGTCTAGATAGAAAATTAGACCTGATGGTAGGTTCATTGGTTGAACGCTTACGAATTCCTTCGCAGCGATTTCAGCAAATACACGACGAACCAATGGAAGAGCTACGCCAGCCCATTGTTCGGAACTGGTAGAAGTACCAGTTGTGGTTGCTTCGTCAAGCAATTGTTTTGCTTGGTTTTCCAATAGGATTGACATATGTGCCTTTTCGACACCAGCGCAACCTTCAAGAAGGCCTGTCTTTTCCCATTTTGATTGTAATCCACGTGTTTCAGCCATCAATTTGGCTTGTGGATTCATATTGTTTGTCAATAGACTTTTTACATCCATACTCATATTTTTATCTTTCTATATTTAATTACTGTTAGGTTTTTACTCGCAAACTAATTTTACTTCTTGATTCCCGCGAGTTTTTGGAATCTTGAAGCCATCTCGTCAGCTTGAGGTTCTACAATGGTAGACACAGGCTTAGTAGATGATACTGGTTTGCTTGCCAAACCTTCGGTGATAGCTTGAGCAGTTGTATTTGTCTTTTTCTTGACAACTGATGCACCGGAATTAAATGATTCGGCTAAAACTGTATATGCCAACTTGACTTCACGAATGTTCTTGGTCAAGTCGAAAGTGTTAATAATCTTAAGTTTTTGATCTTCGGTCAAACTTTTACCCTTGAACAACTTGTTGGTGTAAAGCAACTTAGCATTCAATAAATTGGTTTCAGACAGAACTCCCTTCATAAATTTAACGGTACTTAGGGCTTCTGATAATTGCTTCTTAAGAGATTCGTTTTCTTCGTTAATAGCAACCAAAGCTTCTGCCATTTCTTCAGTAGAAACTTCTTCGGAATATTCTCCTTCAGATGGAGATGGAACTTGTGCTGGAGCAGGAGCTGCTGGCATTTGATCAGCAGGTGCTTGTGCGGTTGGAGGAGCAGGTACTGGAGCAGGTGCAGGAGCAGCAGGATCTTCAGCTTCTAGTTCTGCTAGAAGTTCGTCTAAATCAATAGATTCATCTGTTTTTCCTTCATCGCCTTCATCGCCTTTATCGCCTTCTTCAAAAGAATTCATATTATCTTCTTCAGTTACTTCAGTTTCTAGTTCAGCTAGAATTTCATCTAGTTCTTCACTGGTTACTTCGGTACCTTCTTCAGAGGAAGCTTCTTCTTCAAGCTTCACGTCGAATTCTTGTTTACCTGCTGGGGTTGTGTTTTTATTTGCAGCTGGTGATGGGGTTTTTGGATGTTGTTTACTTGCAACGTTGCCTTTTTCTCCACCGATACCAGAAGATGCAAGCTTTTCTTCAATCTTACCTTCTTCTTCGGTATCTTCTTCTGCCATTTCTTCTTTGAGTTTGTCAGCAAACATTTCTTTCATACTGTTTGCAAAACTTTCTTCAAGGAAGGTTTTTGCATTTGCCAATGCTGTTTCACGAACAGCCTTTGCATCCGCAATACTTTCTTTTAATAGATCGCTCATAATTATATTTCTGCCTTTCTTATTGTTATTTGTTTATGAAGCTATTGAAGAACTCCAAAGAAGATAAATCACTGTCACATCAAAGAATGATGTATTTGAATAATAAATATAATTAAAAATGTAAACATATCAAAATATTTTATATTTATTGATATATGCCAGCACAAAGCGAAAAGCAAGCAAGACTATTCAGATTGGTAAGAGCCTTACAAAAAGGTGGAATTAAATCAAAAGAGGTATCTCCACAAGTTCGTAAAATGGCACGCACGATAAAACCAAGTAGTGTTAAACATTTTACAAAATTGAAAGAAATATTAAAAAGTCTAAAAGAAGCTGAATACTCACTGAGTGATTTTGATATTATTAAAGGAAAATCTTTTAATCAAGTATTGAAAGAAAACGAAGGAGTACCATTTATCAAAAAAGAAATGTTAATATTTCAAAATAAACAAAATGGATTTAGTGGATTTGGAAAAACCAATTTTATTCCAAATGCACCAGAAAACACACAAATGCAAACTGAAATATTCAGTAATGGCAGTACAAAAAAGTATGTGTTTAAAAAATTAATAGATCAAAAAAACGAAAGTTTAATTGTTTATGCCTGTTTTGTACAAAGAACGTATCCTGATCGTCCTGAAAAAGAAATATTTAGTATGTTGAGTACTAGCATAGATAAAAACAAAGATTACGAACAAACAAAAGCCTTAGCAGACTTTATAGATAGAATTAACTCTTATGGCCTATAACTTTAATCCCAATTTAGCTAAACATATGAATTCTACCAAAGATAATTATAAGTTCATAAAACGAACTGGTGATGAAAATGCTTATTCAAATCCAGATGTACGTGAAATGAATAATAGTTATAACAAGTACAAGTCTCCAAAGTTAGTTAACTTCATCAATAATGATAATTTTGAAGAAGAAAAAATGTATAAACTTGAAGATATAGATAACCCAAATGGTTGGAATTTTACAGAAATAGATTTATTGGGTGAAATGGACTTTCGTATAGATGATGAGTACAGAATGTTTTCAGAAATAGAAATTCCTTCTTTGGATATGATCAATGAAAAAAGAAAAACCTTCGTCTATAAAACAGACGAAGGTTATGTACTAGAAGCAAATAGAAAATATGTTTTTGAATCGTTTGATGAAATGATCAAATTTATTGATTCTGTGCCGATGGATTGATAGTAACGTTACTTGTTTGTGATCGAGGAGCTTCAGTCATTGAATCCGCAATTTCAAAATAACGTTCCAATCTCATACCAACTTGTTCGTATAACATTTCAAGTTGTTTTTCAATTTCTTTCATCTTTTGAGCTTCTTCGTACATTTTAGAAGCATCTCTCTTGATTTCCTTCATATCACGTTCAACCATTTTGGCCTGCATCCAATCGCCACATTCTTTGATGGCATATCGTTCTGCTAAATTAACAGCCTCCATAATTTTTTGTGCGGTTTCATATACGCAATCGACTTTTAATCCTTTGCGATATTCGTTGTAAGATTTAATAGCCCCAACCATTTTTGATTTTTCTTCTTTGGTAAGAGAACTATAAGCTACTTCGGTAGAATTTTCTAGTAAATGTTTTAATTTCATACTTTATAAATATTATAATTCTGATAGAATGTTATGGATAATTCTTTCAACGTTATTATATGGGTTAATAATTGTTTTATGTTGATCGACCCCTTCGTTGATTTTACCTTGTGGATACATAAAAGCACCTTGTGTACTTGGATTACTTACAAAGTCAAATGCAATTAAATCAAAGTCGTCTTGTACAATGTCTGATCCTTCTCGCATATCTTTCTTTACACTGCCCAATCCACGGCTACTGATGCCCAAAAGGATTCCAGATTGCAATAAATCTTTTAAAATGTTTCCACTTGGTGTAGGAAGAATTTCGACCGTACCAACCAAATCTTTACTTTCCCATCCCATATCTACGATGTTGTGGCTTACGTTTTTTAAGTTAACAACAGATGATTCTGGATGATCCAATTCACCCATAGCACGACGTTGTTTAACGAAATTTTGCATATACTTTTCAGCTTCTCTTTTAAGTACATCTTCTGGATATACACGGCCGTTTTGGTTTTTTGCATCGGCACGTTGTAATACGCCGGTCACGTATAATTTTCCATCTTTAATCGATTCATTTAAAGATGTTTTTTTAAATTCAAATGGTAAAATATCTATCAGTACTTGTTTCATATATATTAAGCTTTAGGTTGTGTTGTTCCTGGTTGTGTATTTTGAGACTGATCAGAAGTAGTTGTATCTTCTTTATCAGCGGTTATTTTGTTTGATGGAACAACATTTTGTTGACTTTCTGGTTCAACTAATGCTTTTGATTTAGCAACTTGATATTGATCTTTTGGTTTTAAATTATCAGCGTTGCCTAAAATTTTAAGTTTGAATCCTGGCTTAATGAAGAACTTAGCTACCTTTTGTTTATTTTCTTCACGACCAATAATTATGATGACGTATCTATCATAATAATAATCAATTGCAACGCCTGTCACATTGATTGTATAATCTGTTTCAGGTTGTTTATATCCTTTGCTGGCTCTAACCACAATTTTCTTACCCAAGATTTTGTCTTGGATCGACTTTTGTAGATTGTTCTTCAATGCTTCAGTTGAACCTTTTAGTTTTGTATCAAATGTAGTGAAGTCAGTAAGAACGTCGTATGTTTTTAAATCTACAGAAGCGGGTTGCTTAGGTTGAGTTGGTTGTGCAGCTTGTGCAGCTTGTGGTTGAGGAGCAACAGGTTTAGTTTCTTGTTCGTATTTAAGACCATTAAACCCCTCGGTCACAGGCAAAGAACCTTGTTTATACCCAATTAAATTAGGATCCATATCAGGATCATTGTGTTGAACCAAACCATTTTCATCAGTATACGTATCGCCTAATTCAATTGATTGTGCTGGTGTTGCATAAGCTGGACCACTATACATTTGATTTTCCAACTTATAACCAGAACTTCTTTTAATAGGTTTAGCTAACGTATAACCTAATTGTGTTGCGGCTCTAACGTTTCCTGGTCCACGGCGACTAAATGCAAATGGTGTTCTAGCAGCATCGCCACCAACAGCAACAGGACCAGATGCAACTGGACCGGTGCCTGTTGTGCTAGCTTCATTTTTAGTCTTTAATTTGGCTAAAATTGATTTAATCTTTTCTTTAAGATTTTGTTTCATTTTTGACATCAATCTTTTTAATTTCTTCTACCAATTCATATGCATTCAATAAAGAAGTCAATTGATTTTCTTTAATTATACCAACGCAAGATTTAGTAGAAAATTGACTAATAACTTCATTTATCTTAATTTTAACCACTTCAGATGTAACATTTTTTACTTGGTCTTTTAATACGATACTAATTCTTTTATATTCTTCATTGACGTATTTTGTGAATTTACTAGAATTTGAAACATTAGTAATATATTCTTTCAATAGTTTCTTTTGATCAGGCAACAAATTATTGTATTTGGTATTGAAATTCTCAATTAAAAACTTATATGCTAACAATCTTACTTCTGCACTTTGATTTCCATAAACATCCATCGCTTCTTGATCTGACTTCTTTTCTTTTGTCAAACTTTCTACGATATACTCTCTCGATTCTATCAATTCTGAAATCTCAAACTTAGCCTCACTTTTATCTTGGTCTTCAAATAGTTTATAAATAGATGCATATAATTTATAATTTGGAATTTTGTTCTTTAAAAATTCATCAATATTATACTTTTCTTTTATTTCTTTAATTATATTATACTTCTGTTTATTTAATTCACGTTCATCGATTTTAGAACGTGTTTGTAACACAACACTCAAAAGTCTTTCAGCGGACGATATATCTTTACTTTTTTGTTGCAAAATAAAATTATAAAGCTGCACTTCTTTTCCAAGTTCTTTACTTTCGTGAAAGTACTTGAACATTAAATTTTTAGTAAATGATTCATCTCTTCCCGCTAGAATGTCGGCTGTTATTTGTCGAGTGAGTAGTTCAAACAATATTCCAGCATTCTTGAATTTCGAATGTTTTGCTTTCTTGTGCATATTATTTATTATTATTTATAAATATAATCAATGTGGTTAAATATATAGGAATTATACTATTCTTTTATATTTTGTTCATCCATAAAAGATTTTTTACTTCCTTCTCTTAAAATTTCTTTTTCTTGATCCAGTGTTTTCAACAAATCCGTCAATCCTTTAATAGACTCCAAAGATAGTGGTGATCCGTTTTTATATTTATGAGATACTGACAAATCACTACGTCTATTATTTTCTAGTGTACCCAATGGATCTTCGCCAAACGGATATTTACTAGCATCTTTTCTGCCAGTTTGATCACGTTTTTCTGATAACTTAGGTGGTGCTGATTTTTCACTACCCGATTCGGCACCACCTTCGGGTGCGGCTTCGGCACCACCCTTGGGAGTAGGTTCTGCGTCAGGTTCACTTCCAGCTGCAGATCCACCGCCTGCACTTTCACCGCCTTTTTCATCTTTATTTAAGAATGACAAGGCTGGATCGTTACCTTCTTCTTCAATTTGCTTAAATCTATAATTTCCTTTAGCGTCGTCAATTAGTTGCTTTTGCAAGGATATCATATCTTGATCGGATAAACCAAATATATTTTCATAAATCCATTTCTTAGAAAATACTTTTTGTTCTTGCATATCTTTGCAAAGTTCAACTTTACTCTTGTATACATCTATTTTTTCTTTTTCAAAGATAGTGGATGGATTAGTCAACTCAAGAGTAAAATCTACCAACGACTCATCTCTATATCCTTGACTATACAAGTGAATAACCGCAATTTTATTCAATTCGCTAACCATAATACGTTGTATACGTTGTACTGTTCTAGCAAATCTTATGTCTTCAGCTGCTAATGTAGCTTTACCACTTAATGATTCGTCGTATCCCAAAAATGCTTTGGGAATCTTGAGTGCTGCCATCATTTTATTACGGAGATACTCAATGTCATCTGTACCTGTCCATTCTAACCCAGATAAATTTTCGATACTAGTTCCGCTATCACTACCACGGACAGGTAAGAAAAAGTCTTCAACCATGTTTTGTAGATTGAATCTTAAATTGTAATCTCCAGTTTGTTGATCTAAATATGGAACCTTTTTCATTTGGTCCATAATGCGTTGCATATGATTATCAACTTCATTTGGTGGAATATTACCAATATCAACTTTAAAAATACGTTTTTCAGGAGCACGCATAATACGATGAATTAACATTGCGTCTTCCATCAAACTCAATTGTTTCCATACACGTCGAGCGCCTTCTAAAGTACTTTTTCCATATGGTAGAAAGTTACTGTCACTCAATAATCTAAAATGTGCAATTTGATAGTTTTCCAAATCTTCCAATTTGTTTCCGTATGGCAAATTGACTTGAAATTTAACGAAGTTTTTATTGGTTAGATGTGCGTTTTCGACTCGGGTAACATAATAAGTGCTCAGTGGTTCTACCAAATAAACACCATATTCAGGGCTAATATGAAGTCGTAGATAAAAATCTCCATATTTGACCATACAACGTGCCCAACTCCACAAATTAAATTCTATGTTTAGAATATCGTAGAATAGATTGTGTAGAATGTTTTTAATTTCGTCATTGGAAGATTTAATGTGAATTACTTCGCCCATTTCATTTCTGGTTGTACATTCATCGGCATAAATATCCAATGCAGACGCAAGGATTGGATCCATATCCATCGTATCATAGTCTCTAAATAATTCTACACGGCTACTTTGATATGATAAATTGAAGTCTCTGGTATATTGATTATACGAAGTAGTGCGTAATCTATTAAAACGATCTCTTAAACTATTACGATCTGTAGCATACTGAATTTCATCAGTATCAATAACTTTTAATTTTTTACCACCAACGTTACGAACAATCACATCATTTGAAAACAAACGTTTCAAACGAGCAAACAAAGATCTACTTCTTAATTCTTGAAAAGATTTATCTGACATATTATTTATCTATAGTATATAAGTATTTACAACAACCAAGTTAAACTTTCTTTTTTATCGTTAACAGTGAAATCCATAGTTTTATGATGATCCGGTACAGCACTAACTTGTTTTGGAATTGAAATTTGACTTGTTACTTTTGATATTTTAGAAACAATAGCTTTATTATAAGCTATTTGTTCGTTTCTAAGTTTCAAAGCAGTTTCACGTACCCACAGACCAATTCCAATCGACATAACCAAATCATCATTGTATCCTTTCATAGCTTCTGCTTTCGGCCCGTTCCAAATAAACACATTAAGCTCTTCATATAGTCTTTTAGATTTTACAATCACTTGTTTTTGTCTAAAAAATAATTCTAAATTACTAATAATTAATGGTCTGTTTTTGCTGGTTGTTGTAAAACCAGCCACTAACTTTTTATCAGCCGTATTTAGTTTATTAGAATATGTTTTTTCAACATCGATCACTGTCAAATCAGCTGCACTATAAAATGTATTTTGATAATCTCTATCAATAATTTGTTGTAATGTAGCCCATCCTATATTGTTATTTTCTACAACCAATAAAGCATTGTTATATTCAGTAGCCACAGTAACCAATAAGTTTCCATAGTCTTTTGTAGTTAACTGACCTTTATATTCAGCTACTTGTTCCATCGTTTCAATGTCCAATACGTGAAACGCACTAAAATCTCCACCGTCTCCTCTTGCGCAATCTGCAGTTAGTATATAGTTTTTACTATAATTGGGATAATCCCAAATCCATAGATCTTGATTATTACCACGTTTTTCAACGGGATCTTTTAGATAGGTTTGTTTGTAAAACTCAAGTACGTCTACACTTACAACTTGATTGCCAGATGTACTAAAGTCACAATCACATTCTTGTGCTGCCCCTTTTACTCCTGATAATTCTGTCTGTTTATCTCTCCAAGATTGATCACGTTCTGGGTGTAGATGCCACGGCAATCTAATTGTCTTAAAATTATTCTTACCTTCCTCTGCTTCAAGCCACGTTTTATGGAAAAAGTTACCAACGCCATTCGGGGTACTCAATATAATAGCTCGACCACCCGTAGACAGTGTATATTGAGAAGATAGCCAGATTTCCTCAATACCATCAATAAATGCAGCTTCGTCAATGATTAGTAATGATAGTGCAGATGAACGGCCAGCGGTACCCGCAGATGATACTGCTTTGATTTGAGAACCATTCTTTAAACGTAACGATAAACGATTATCTTCTACACACGGTACTTTTAACCAACTGGGTAGATTATCATTTGCAAATCTTACTTTGGTAACAATTTCTTTTGCGGTTTCTTGAGTAATACTAATACAAAGAATATTCTTATCGTTATGGAATGTCATTAACCACAAACTATAAGCCGCAGTAAGAGTACTAATACCCATCTGACGACTTTTAAGAACAATGTTTAACTGATTATCAACAAACTCTTCCAATGCATCTTCTTGGAATGGATATAATTCAAATCCAACGGTACCACGTATAGGATGTTGAATCTTTACATACTTCTTCATGAAATATATAGGATCCTCAATACACTTTTTATACTCTTGTTTTATTATTTCTCTGAGATTTGGCTGACTCATATTTTTCTTCGTATTCTGTTATCTTAAGGTTTAGTTCATCTAATCGTACATTAATGACACCTATGTCTTTAATTAGATCTTCTAATATTTTGTTGTAATCTATATTACCGTCCCATTTTTCAAATGAGCCATCTTCTTCAAGAAATGTAACATCTTTATCCTTATTCTCCTCACAAAACTTTTGACTTTCTTCAAACTTTTTCTTGTAATCTTCTAAAATACCACGTTCATTTTTAAGATCTTGCAATTCGTTATAAACTTCAAACATTCCAATCAATTTAAGATTTGTTTGGAAATCGATAAAACAATCATAACAATATCCTGTTTTGGGCCAAACACGATCATCTAAATAATTGCCCCAACGAACATCCATATTACAACATTTACAACGTTGTTCATTGATAATGGTAGCACGTTTTGAAATTCTTCGTTTACTTCCATTTTTCCATATCCACTTACGACCTTGACTGTCCTCCCATTCGTCACCTTCTTTGCGTTTATTATTCTCTAAATTGGCATCATAGCCAACTTGTACGAATGGACGATTACCTTCTAGGTAATCTTTAACAATGCCTAGATTACTTTTACCTGATGCTTTCTTCATAACAAATATGTATTTAATTTATTTCTTAAACTTACTTCCAAGACCTTTTATAATAAAACTTCCTGTAATTTTAAATGGATTACCATAAATACTTGAGTCTCTTACAACTATACCTTCGTGTTTTTCTAAGTCTCCGATTTTACTGGTAGCATTTTTTAATATTTCATCGCCCAATTTAATTGTGGTTAAATAAACAATGGTATCATTAACTATTTTATTTACATCTTGACCTGGAAAATCTTGACTGATATTCTTACTATCAACCACTTTTAAAAATTGTTCACGGGTAATAAGAGGAGTTTTAAACTTTAATCCTGTTAACCAGTCTGTCAAAGACTTAGTTACAGCTTTACCCATAGGATACAATGTAACTTGTTGCGTCAAAACACTTGCTAGGTTTGGTTCTGATTTGAAAGTAGTGTCAATGCTACCCAACACCTTAAAACCACTCTTCATAGCAACCTTATTTAATTTGTTTATATAAGACTGCATTGCAGTTTTATCATCTGGTATTTCAACAGCTACTCTGGATTTAACACTTCCATCTTTACCAAAAGTCTTTGGCTTAATTTCTTTTAATCCGTGAATAGCTAAAAAGTTCCATTTATATCCAACTACATTCGTTTGACCCTCTACATATTCAATGTTGAATAATATATTAGGATTATCTAATAATCCAAGTGTTTTCAATTCGGATCTTGTGGATGGAATTGCAGCATCAAAAATATTAATTACATTTGTACCAATATTAATAAATCCGTGGCCTGGTTCAAATCTACTTGACAAATCCTCGGGTCTCATTCCTTTAATATCAAGTGGTTTTGCGGATCCACGATCCATCACAAATTGACCATTTACCATGCGAATACTAGCATTAACGCCATCGATCTTCACACTACCAGCGCCTTGCTTCAGAGACTTTATTGCTTTTGCAAATACATCTACTAATGTAGCACCAGTGTTTACAAAATCAAATGGATGTGCCATATGACCTCCGGCACCACCTTCTTGTATTACTTCACTTAAAATATTATTCAGCTTTATCATATGGTTTTAAAAATGTTTTATCAAATATAGGAATTGCTTTTCTGTAGGAACTCTTAGTTTCATCTAGACTATTATCAGTAAATTGCCAATTCCAAAATAATTGGTCTGGAGTTTTGAATCCAAAAAATTGAAGCACTTCTTTTTGTGTTTGGGTAACATCTTTACCATTCCAATTTTGTCCGGTTGCAATAAATCCTGAATCAATATTTTTAACAATATTACTTTCTCCCAAAGTGGAATGTCTATTTTCAATCCAAGTTAATCTTTCAATTAACTTTTGATAGTATCCGTTAGCTTGTCCCCATCTAACACTTGCGAAAAAGACTACACAGTCACTTTCAAATAACTCTTTACTTATTTTCCACAATTCATCGTTTTTGTTATTAATACTCGCCCAACAACGATGTTCTCCACTTGGATTTTTTTGTTTATCTTTTAAAACCGAATCTTTTGTACCACAATGATTTCCCCATTTTGACGATACGTTGCCTTCACACGGAACTATATTTAATTTGGTAGTATCTATCAATGATACTTTTTCTTTGCCCAATAAATCTTGTATTTTAATAGCTAACTGTGTACTTTTAGCAACATCATCTTTATGACCACTCCATCTATTACTAGTAGTTAGTAATAGTACTTTGTTCTTGGTACGTAAATAATCTATTGTCTTTTTGTATTTACGAGCATAAAGATCCATATCTTGCTCGCTTTGAGGAAGTTTAGCTTCTAATAATAAATCGGTTAAACTAATCATTTTGATAACTCGTCTAGTTTATTTTGCATTGTCATATCACGAATTACTTCGGGAGTACCACCATTGTCTCTATTAAAATATCTTTTATAATTACTTAAAGCTACATCCAATTTAGCTTTATCAATAGGTTCGTTTGATAAAATATTTTTAACCATTTCTAAGTTATTCACAACTAAAACATTTGTGTCTCTGATAACTTCATCTATCAATTTTAAAAGAGATGGATCGACTGCTTCTTTAACACGTGGTGTAGTTAAATCTTCGACAATTCTAGTTAATAGTATCATAATATATAAATATGATAGTTAAATAAAAAACCCCGCTTATTTCTAAGCGGGGATCGTTATTGCGTTTAACTCAACTTATACGTTAAAAGCTGCGCCCGTTGGGAGTATGTTGAAATCGAGGATAATGAATTCAGCAGTACGGGTTGGTTGAATGTAGATTTGTCCGTAAAGGATGTTACGATCAATCAAGTCAGGTGTATTGTTTTCAGCATCCATCTTGACTTGGAATGCGTAGATACCGTTACGTTGTTGTACTGATTCCAAGTATGGAGTTACAATACTCAAGAAACGATTTCTTGTAGAAGCAACATTTTGTTCGAATACCAAGTAGTTGCTTGAACTTGCGATAAACTTCTTCAAGTTGATCAACAAACGACGTACATTGATACGATCCAAAGCGCTTGGGGCGATTTGTAGAGTCTTCTGACCCCATACACAAATACCTTGGCCAGGGAATGCTGCGATTGGATTTACACGACCTTCGTACAATGTATCACGTTCACTGTGGGTTACACGATCAAGTACTTGTACTGCGGTTGGAATACCACCACGGTTTAGACCAGCTGGAGCGTACCATTCAGCAGCGGAGTTATCGTTAGCAGCGTAAACTGCTGGCAATACCACTGATGGAGGAACACTAATGATCTTGTTGGTATTAGTATCTAGGATCTTAACCCAAGGATAATAAGTACCTACGTAGTTGCTATCGATTGTAGCAACACTGTTAATTGCTGCGTCAATCAATCCTACTGTTTGATTGCTTGCTGGGAACACTACGTTATCCATAATGTAGAAACAATCTTGACGAGTTTCACACGTATCAATTACCAATTCGGTAACATAACTATGTTGTTCACGGAAGATACCAGGAGTTACAATCAAGTTGATATCAAATTCATCAGGATTACCGATTGCAGCAATACATTGCTTATAAGCAATACTACCTGGACTATTGATATTTGTACAATCTAGACCTTGTGTATTACCAGCTGTAATATTACCACCAACATTGATTGGAATTGCTGGCCATTGACCTTCAAATCCACCTTGGAATCCAACCACGAATTTACGTAGTTTGACATATGTAGATTCATTTACAGCATCGTAAACACTTGGAATACTACCACTTAGTGTTGGAGATAGTAATGATCCAGTACTCACGTATGTACCTTGAGCATAGAATTTACTATTTGCTGTACCCCATACCTTATCTTCTAAATCGAAGTCGATATTTGTACCATTACTATCAGCTGCACCGTAGTATGGTAGTGGTTTGAAGTATTGTTTGGTATTGTTTTCAACACCTACACCAAATGAAGCTGTTGGATATAGAGCTTGAATTTCAGTGTCGGTGCCTGGAACACTACCAAATACTGTACCTGATGGATATTTACCAGGCCCTAGACCATAAATACTTGCCTTACTATATTGTACAGCAGGTACATAACTACTTGCAGTACTATCAATTGGTGTACTATATGATTCAAATCCGTATGGTATACAATTTATTGGATAAGAAATGTCACTTGTTTCAATTCTGATATATTTGCTCAATGTGGTGAAATCGCCAAATTGAATCAATTTACCAGCGTAAGTGATATATGAATATCTATTACCAATTCTACGAGCAACATAATTTGCAGAATCTGGATCCAAATTCAAGTTTTGGTAGATTTCCAAATACTTTGGCTTTTTGTCAGTATCGCTATAAGCGCGTACTGCTAGTGTGAAACTACCCCATTCACTGCCTGGGACAGTACCAGCCAACTTAACGTTGCTAATTTCGATCTTGAACTTGGTGTTACTTAGTGTACCGTCGCTCAAAGTATGAACTTTGAACAACTTGAACTTAGTTGGTTGAGCGGCTACATCAGCACTACCTTTGAATGGAGCAATCTTTTGACTGTAGATCCAAGGAGTAGAAGCATTGGTGATGCTGAATTGACTATCACCGTTATTCAAATCAGTGCTATATTGATCAACAAACTTTAGAGGTTCGCCTACAATTGAACTTCCTGATAGATTACTTGTGCCAACTTGTAGTCTCCATCCATAAGCACTTGTTTTTTCAGCTACGAACTTCTTGATGCTATCTTCGAATAGAACGTAGTTATAAGCAGCTTCAACTTTTTGACCAGCAACTTGTTTGTTAGGATTGCCAACGGTTGGATCTACACCAAATACGTCCTTGATGTAGTTGTTGTCATTTTCATTCAAACTGAAGTCGTAATAACCGTATGTACCAGCACTAGTACCACCGGCGTTATTTGTATAACTGTACTTTAATGCCAAGTTGTAAACATTTTCATTAGGATTAATTACACCCTTATATGGGAATGTGCTACTTGTTAGTTGGCTTAATGTTGAGGTATTGAATCCAAATACTTGATAATCACTGGTGAATTGTGATGAAGCATTTTGAGTATTTGCTAATACTGACAAGATCAACTTTTGACGACCTGTTAGTACTGGATTGCATTGATCTGCACTTGCATTATCTTGACTTGTAAATGCACCGGTATATTTACCAAAATTACCACTTACTACACCTCTTACTTGTAGACCAGCTACACAAGTTCCAACGCCACGTAGTGAATGGAAACTACCACTTTGAAGTGTTAGTGTTGAACCAGCTTGTACATTGAAGTTTGTTAGATTGTAAACGATGTCACGATTGAAGTAAGATGAACTTACTAGATCAACAGTTGTTGTGCTTTCATCGAAAGCGGTAGCAATTGCTGTTTCGGGATCTATATTTGCACCTTGTAGACTTGATGTTAACAAGAAGAAGTTGCCAACTGGTTTTGCATTGCCATTGGCAAGAGTTGCAGTACTGAATTTACGTACTAATAATCCAGAAGAAACTGAACCGATATCAACTGTTTTATCAGCATACAAGATACTGCCACTCAACTTACCTACACCATCAACGTCATCTGCGGTTACGCCACTTGTTACAGCCGCGGATCCAAATTTTACATTCAATGATCCACTTATGGTCATTGTTGAAATATCAATACGTTGTACCAATTGAATTGAAGAACTCAATCCAGCACCGCTCAAACTTGCAGTTGCAAATGATAATGATGGATTTGCGTTGTATTTAGCAAAAACCAAACCAAATGTATTTGGTGCGGTAAATGAAGCGGTTAAGTAATTATTGTTTGAACTATCAAATGTTAGTTTGAACTTACTTGAACCACCGCCTCCGACAGTAACACTACCACTTATACGTGATTTATCAAAATCAAATGCGGCCAAAGAATGGTCTACTGAAGATCCCACTTTTGCAACTTTACCACCTCTAGCAACAACTGAACTGCTAAACAATTCATAATGTCTTGTGGAAACAACTTTAAATACTTTACCCAAACTGGATGAAGTTGCCAAAGATGCTGAAAGTGCGCCGATTCCAACAACACTTCCAACTGTAGCTAAAAATGATGCAATTTCAGATGTTGAGGCTCTTGTAAATGTAGCAGATCCAGTTATATCACTACCAACTGAACCTTTAATTTCAGCTGAACCAGTGATACTAATAGGAGTACTAGTTTGTTGATATATTAAATTTGATGTATAATCGGTGGTATCAATATACATAAATGAAGCTGTGGTGATAGCTCCTTTATCTGCATCTCTGACCCAAATACCTGGTTGAGCATATATAATCAATGGATTTTTTTGCCAGTAACCAGTAAGACCACCTACACGAACAACGGTAACTATACCTTGTTGTAGTAGATATTCTTTGGCGGTGTATGGTCCATAATACACACCATCAGCGACACCAAATCTTGTTTCCAAGTCAGCTACGTCGGTTATTGTATTTGGAAAAAACGCTGGTCCATCAGCGAATGGAGCTATAATTGCTCCTCCAATGTTTGCTACTCCTTGAGCCAGACCGGAGAGGTCATTTTCACGTGTGAATACACCTGGGCTAACTATATTTTGTGTTGGGGCGAATCTACCGCCTTCTGTTATTGGCATAATATTAATATCCTTTCAAAGTTATATTTAAATTATAAATATAACTGAAAAAATCCAAGATCTAACTATTTATTATATCTTTAAATTTTTTGTTCTATTAATAATTGATCGATCACATCAATAACCATTTTTGGCGTTATTTCTTTGGTACATTCAAATTCTTCTCTTTTATCTGATTTTGGGCACCATTTCCAATTTCCCTTATCGAACAACGAATCATTCCAACATCCTGTACATACCGAATGATTTTGTACTCTATATGGAGTGTCAAATTCGGTATATGGATATGAAAATCCACTAATAAGTACAACTGGCTTTTTAACAGCCCAAGCTAACCAAGATAATCCAGATGGTAATCCAATAAAGAATTCACTGTGGTAAATTTGATTCATGCGATCTTCAAGAGGTTTATCGCCTGTATAATCCAAAGCATTTGATGGCATATTATTAATACAATCTCGACCATTGCCGAATACTTTGTGTTTATCAATACAAATTACTTCAAAGTCTTTAGATTTGAGATATTCAATTACCTTTTCCCACCCACCTTTATTATTCCAATATTTAGCCTGACAAGTACTTTGTGTTGCAATAGTAACATATCTTTTCTTTAACGGACGTTCTTTGATTTTAAAATCAAGCAAAGGCAATTCAGGTTCATATCTTAAACCCAAGTAATCACTAGCTATTTTTTGTAGTGGTTGTTTTCTAGGATCAGATTTACATCTATCATTATTTGCGCCATTTTCGTCAACATAATATCCCAGTTTGTAAGTAGCAAATACATCTGATACAAATTTGTTATTACCTACGAATTTAATTTCTGGATATTTTTTTTCAAAAATATTTTTTAAAGGTAATTTTACGTAAAGATCACATTCGTGTTTTTTTCTAAATTGTTCTATGATAGGCATCCAAGCTAATTGATCACCTAAAGAAAAACTTTCATATTCAATCAATACTTTTTTATTCTTTAAATTAAATTTATAAGTTTCTACTAGTTCATTTGTAGCATTATCCTTAATATGAATTTCGTATGGAATGTAATACGTAAAATTACAACTTCCCCACCAATTGTGTTTCAAATCGGTTTCATACTTGATAGTATCATCGTCGCTATTATAGAATGTAACGTGGAAACTTTGATCTGTATCCAATGGGTTGTCTACTTCTATTTTTGCACTATCATTAAAAGTGTACTTAAATATAGCTTTTGTCTTGATGCTTTTGTTATTCTTTTTTATATTTTCGTAAACATTAATATGTCTGATAGCAAATAATCTTTCCGTGTACTGATCATATAAATCAATCAATTGATCTACTCGATTGAAATAAGAGTTTTCTTTTGCAGATTGAAGTGCTTTATTTTTAAATGTGTCGTAATCATCTGTTATTTGTTGTATAGCAGATTTGATTTGGTCTACATCTCTTTCAACAACAATCATACCGTTATATGACTTTTCTTCAAATGTTCCTACTACAGGCAAACCACAACTCATTGCTTCTAATAAAGTTAAATTGGGATGACCAGCTTCCAATTCAGATGGATGTAAGAATATAGAATGTTTGTTATATAAATTGATTAATTGTTCTTCTGTCAAATCAAATAACTTTGTTAGTTTATCATATTGATTCAATTCAGAATCTAAACTATCAAAGAATTTTTTATTGTTCGATGGGCCAGCGATTGTAATTGGATATCCCAATTCTTTAGCAGCTTTAATTGCATATACGAATCCCTTTCTATCATATGACTGATTATTCGCATAACCATTATTTGCAACACACAACAATTTATTCACATCGTTTTTGTTATTCGTACATTTGAAAACGTTTGTATTAACAGCGTGAGAAAAATATCGTAATTTTTTACTGCCAAAATAATCAACTAAATATTTGGCTGGACAGGTTGATATTACACTGTTTTCAATAGCTTGTAGATTTTCCTTATATACAGATGAATCTTTGCCATACAAATAAGCGTGATGATCGTGTAAACTAAAGATATATGGTATACCACGTTTATGACATTCATTTGCAAGATTTGCTACGTGAACGTGTACGATTATATCATCCGCATACTGAATTTCATTTAGATATTTTATCTGACACTCCAATCCTTTAGAATTTAAGAGTTGATAATAATCCCAAATAATTTTTTCAACAGCCCCCCATCCATTAGGCGGAATTGGCAATAAACCCAGATTAACTTGTATAATTTTCATTGTGTAATATCAATAGAACCGTTAATATCTATGTCTTCTAATCGTCTGAAAGACTTTTTATAACTCCTCAACAAAATTTTATTTTGATCATATAGATTATTTTCAATTTCATAAAAGTTATCGTTTTCAAAATCATTTGCTAAATAAAAACAAACTTTGTCCGATACATCGTATGTATAGTTATTAACAATCACACCATTCTTTTTTATTATAATTTCATTTATTCTACCATCTACTTTATTATTAATATAAGTCAATACGCCAAACTTATTTATATTTTTCATTCTCAATACAGATAGATATTCTACCATAGAGAATAAATTATTCTTACTATTACTTAAATATGTTTCTTCGTTATTTGTATAGTCTATGTACAAATCATTTTTATAACCGATCAGTTTGTTATAATAAAATTGTTCTAGTCCGTTTGAAATATTCTTTTGGGTAACAAAATCCATATACTCTGTAGACGTATAATACTTAAACTTTTCTAAAAAGAATTGAGTATTAATACCGTGGAATACAGTCTTAAATGTATCTCCTTCTGATGCTTTATCATAAAAAAAGAATGCTTTTTTATTAATCAATATTTCATCAACATCGTACAATTTTGTAAAATCAGAATCTGAAATAACCATATCATAGTTAAAGCAAATTGCATTTTTATATCCAATTTTATTGGCTAAGGATATACCATTATAATAATTTATTAATACAGCGAGACCGTGATAATTGTCACACTCGGATGGTGGGAAATATAAATTAATTTTGGTATTATTTGAATCATATGTCCATCTATTATAGAAATTATGTTTTAGAATAGGATTGTTTGCGTCGTATACATAATGATCAACTGCTTGTTGTAAGGTTACACTAGCTGGATAGTGTGATGTCAATAAAACTTTATAACCAGCTTTTTTAGCTTGGTTAATTGATTCTAATGTTGTATCTTCTATAGCTTTAAAATTTGGATGAGTTGATATAACAACTACTGTATCTTTACTTGCAGTTTTATTTGAAACCAAATTGACAACCTCCAAATCAGAGATCATTCCTAATTGATTTTTTATAAACTTTACATTACGATTAAAATTAGTTTCATCCAAATACTTTATATTTTCAAATACCTTATATCGGTTAAGATAAACAGGCAAGTTATATAATAAAGATGGTATATTATAAGATATAGCTTCTTTAATTACGATTGGAGCTGTTTCTTTATCGTTAGCGTGTCCTCTACTGGTGAACAGAAACAGATCCATACAACTATAGAAGTTTTCTACATCTTTTCTTTCACCCCAAACTTTTACATTCTTTGGTAAATTTTCTAATAATGGTTGCCAATAGGTTTTAAAGTTATCAGCCATATTACCCAAACAGTGAAATTGAACATTTTCTTTTTCCATTGCTCGAGCATATTCTATAAATTCTTTTTGATTTTTACGTGGAGTAAATAATCCAACATGCAGTACGTGTTTTTTGTTTTCGTCCAATCCTAAAAACCTCAGACCTTCAGTTCTATTTTTTCTACATTTAACCGCAATTGGATACTCAATAACGTCTGTACTTACATTAAGAGATTCCAGATTTTGTTTTTGATAATTACTGACAAAGGTAAATTGGTCTGGGAAAACTCTTTTTCTTTTAGGATCAAAACTACTATCGTGTGATGTCTCTACAATTAGATATTCTCTGTCTTTATTATAAAGTTTGGTTGCTAAATTAACATCCATAAAATACTCAGGCATTTCTTCAAGATGAATAATGTCAGGCTTTATGTTATCAATTAGTTTGAATAACTCAAACTTATTTGATGATAATGTATAAAATCTTTTACCGCAGATTTTTTGAAGTTGTTTTCTTTGTACAACTAAAACTCCTCCTGTAATATCATCATATTCTACACAATATATTTCATAGTCACTTATTAATGACTGTATCTTCTTTAGTAGAAATTGAGGTAGTCCACCTGTAGAAAGATGTGGTGCTATAAACAATATTTTTTTCATAATTTACTTATTGAGATAGATAGTATTCATATGGTCTATATTATGATCTAATGCGTTTTCTTTGCAGCTTAATTTATATCCCATTTTTTCAAATCTATTGATTATCTTTAAAAGATTTGAACCATCATTACAGTGAAATTCAAAAAATATACTATGAACATTTTTAAAAAAATCATCACTGGTGTTTTCAAAAAAATCGTATTCGGATCCTTCAATGTCAATTTTGAGATAGGTTGGCAACTCCAAATTATTAGCATATACAAACTTTTCTAAATTAATAGTATCAACTTCGAATGTCCCATTGGCACTAATATTAGATGAAACTGTAGATTCTTTTGTGCCAAATTTTACTTTTGAAAATGTTCCAGCAATTGCATTGTTAAATGTGGTTGCATTTTTTCCATACTTGTCCAAGTTATAATTCAGATATCCAAATATTTCTGGATGTGGCTCAAATGCATATATTTTTTTAACATTGTAATTAGAACATACAATTGAAAATGCACCTATGTTTGCTCCTAAATCATAAACAACGTCGTCATCTTTTATTTTAAAGTTATCTAAAAAATAATCATCGTAAAAAAACGTATGATACGATGGGTATGTAATATCACCTTTCTTAGATTTTAAATCTAAACATCTAAACCTTTTAACACCGTGATAATTTTTATTAAATAAAAGATTATTGTTTACATCGTGAATTTCAATAGAAAAACCAGGATGAGTTTTATTAAAAACTTCTTTTATAAAGAATAAACGATGATTATACGTCCACAAATCGTATCCAATTGTGCAGTGATGATACATCACATTTGAAATTAGATTGGAATCTAAACTTCTTAGTGTTATTAAGAATTCACAATTAATAGAACTGTCATTTATAGTTTGAAATAATCCGTCGTCGGAAATATTGATAGTTAATTTGCCAAATTTTTCTAAATAAATTGTATCTGTTAAAGACATATTAAATATATACTACCTTACTAAATCCATTTTCTTTTTTTATTTCGATTTGTTCATCTACCATATCTCGCATTTGATCCAAATGACTAATCACCCAAATAAAATCAAATTGATGTTTCAAATAACTAAATAAAGCTCCCATTTGTCCCAAATGATCACTATCAGCACAACCAAATCCTTCATCAATACAAATAATATTTGGTCTTGGTAAATTGCTAATATTAATTAATGATACTCTGATAGCCAACCCACTGACAAACTTCTCCATACCACTAGCCATTTCTAATGGCCAACGTTTATCATCATAAACTATATTAGTCATAATGTTCTTGCCGTCTGTCTGAAGAGTGATTGTAAATTCAACAAGTTGTTGTAGAATATTATTCACCTCTTTTTCAATTTCAGGCAATGTTTTGGTAATAATTTCATATGGAATACCGTCTCGACTAATAATATTAGTATACAACTTATAAGCCTCGTATGAAGCTTCAAGTTCTTTAACTTTATTTAGTTGTTCTGTAGTATTTTTATATTGCAATTCCAATTTACCCTTTTCAGTGGAAGAGTTAAACAATTTATTATTGACTAATTTAATTTCCGATTCAATATTTTTAACAATAGTTTTCACTTCATTAACACTAACGAGTAGTTTGGAATTGTTTTCAATAATATCCTTGTTCTTATAAAAGGTTTCAATATTTTGAATCACCCCATTCAAATCATTTTGCAATCGGATCTTGAAGTTTTCATCACGTAGTATTGCTGTAGACAGAATTTCTTTAGTTTTTTCCAATTTAACTTTTTCAGCATTTACACGTTGACATTCCTTATAACGAAATTCAATATCTCCAAATGAATCTAGCTTAGATTTAATAACATTATATTCTTCTACTAAGACTTTACCTTTGTTTTTATCAAGTTCAAGTTCTTCTTTAGTTTTAATTGCATCTTTTACGAATACGTTATTTACGCAATATGTACAGTTAGGATCGTACTTGTGTTCCTCTAATTTCTTTAGTTTATCAATTTTATTCTTAACTACTACCTTAAGTTTTTCTATTTCAGAAGACTTTTTAGATTCGTTATCTTTACAAATTTTATATTGATCATAATCGGTTTCTATATTTTCACAACTTTTCAAAGATGAAGATAAATCTGAAAGCTGATTTTCAATTGATGAAAATTTAAGTTTCTTTTGATTTATGTCAGTTTCAAATTCACCAATCTTAAATTCTAATCGCGTCTTTTCAGATTCTAATTCAGTAATATCAAAATCAAAATTTGCAGTCTTAATGATATTATTAGACAGTTCTAATAACTTATTATTTTGCTCTTCCTTCTTGACCTCAAGATCTTTAATATCACTGTTGTATTGTGATATGTTTTTGTTATTTAAGTCAATGCTACCAGAAACATTTTGTAAATCTTCAATTAAACTATCTTTGCTGATGTTCTTAAGTAGTGTATTTGTTTCTTTAAACTTATCGTTTGCAATAGTATATAACTGATCAAATACAGTTAGACCCATAAATTGACACAATAAGTCTTTACGTTCAGTCTGACCCAAATCAATAAATGATCCTGTTTTACTATTTTGAATACTTAATACTGTAAGAATAAAGTCTTCATATGTACCAACATAATCTCTGATAATATCGTTGGTACTACGACGAGCTTCACCATTCAGTGGTACTTCATTGCCATTTTCGATTTTATAAAACTTGACATCTACTTTAACATTTCCTTTTTTATCAGCCTTACCATCTCGTTCAATGAAATAATCGACTCCATTTACTTCAAAGTTGAATTTACAACGAAAACTCATTTTCTGAGTATTCAATACATGTACCGCTTTGTACCCTTTGCTAAATTTATCGAATACACAAAATGCCAATGCATCCATAATACTAGACTTACCACTAGCATTAGGTGCAAATAGTCCAATTGTACCTTTCAATTTGGTAAAGTCAATTAAGTTTCCTTCACCATAACTAAACATATTATCAAATTCAAAAATCTTTGGCTTCCAACGAATATTCTTTGGAGCTTTATCTTTTGGTATTTCCAAATTAATAATTTTATTCAACTCTTTAACTTTATAAATCAAATCAGCTGAAACAGTCTTTGATAAAAGATTTTCTTCAATTAGTTTATTTTGATAGTCCACATCAAATATATTATGGATATCAAATATTTGACCAGATTTTAAAGTCAAATCTGTTGTGGGTTCATCGATTCGATTAAATGTAGTCTCAATAATATCACACTTATTCTTAACTTCATTGATAATTTCTTTTACCTGAGATGGAATAGATTCACAACAAAGTGTGCGAATACGAACTTTTGATGGAATATTGCTGATGTCTGTGACTAATTTACCTTTATTGATTTCAATTGTATAAAAACCATAATCATTCTTAAGTTCATAGTGTTTATAAACTTTTCTCTTTAGATCCCACATCAAAAATCCGTGTCCTTTAAGGTCTTCGCCGTGATTCTGTTGAATCATAGATCCAGCGTATACAATTACAGGTTTACTTTCAGTTTCATCATATTCTTGTAGAATTTGATGTTTATGAATGTCACCCAACATTGCAATGTGATGTCCATCAAATAGTTCATTTGTAATAGCACGATTACTTACAGTATATCCAACATCAGTAACAGCGTGGTTTACTGGACCGTGGAATAACGCAATGTGATGATCTGTTTCTACACGATGTTTAGATGGAATATCTTTATATCGAATATATTTATCGGGATCATCAAATACACTGAAGTTATTAAACAATATATTTTGATAACGATATACCTCGGTATCTTTTAGATAATAAAGGTTTTGGTGATTTAATGCCTGTACAATTGGAGTTAAACAATCCAATCTTGACTTGTTTGCTAACGTAGCATCGTGATTACCAGCTGTTAAAATTACGGGTACACGATCAGCACAACTTTTTAGAAATTCGCTTCCAATTTTAACGCACTCAGGACTTAAATCTGATTTGTTGTGAAAAACATCGCCAGCGATAACTAAGATTGCATTTAATGACCTAGCTTTATCTAAAGCACTATAAAACCTATCAAATACAGATGTATATTCGTCGTGTCGTTTTGTTAGACGAATATGAATATCTGCAACATGCATCACGCAGTTGATTTTATCGTCGGTATTTTTTAGTATAATCATAATTTAACCGTTAATTTAAACTTGTACAGTAGACTCTCATTCATTCTAACACTGTTGTGTATGGTTTGCCAAGTCTTTTCGTGACCCAATTCATTTGGATCTTTACCATCAAGTCGCACCAAATAAGTTTCTATATTGTTAGCAAGTAAAAAATCACAAATTTTCAGACTCGATGATAATGCATCGTTATCCAAAAGCACATTTACTCTAGGTGGCTTATTCTCCATCAACTTCATTCTAAGTGTTTTGGATAAAGTTTTACCAAAAAGAGGTATTACGTTATATTTTACTGACATAGCATCAAATACACCTTCAACCAAAGTAATCGGTTGATTAAAATCTGTAAACAACTCAAACCCTACGATGTCCTTGCTACCATCACACAATCTATATTTGAGATATCCATCATAAAATGATCTACCACAATAAAAGTTAAGTTTTCCTGTGGAGTCATATGATGGCACAATTACTCTATTTATAAATGCACCACTATTGCAATAACCAATATTGTATCTAACTATATCAAGCGTAGTTATATTTCTATTTAAACAATAACTCAAAGCTCGTTTATATTCAATATCACTATTTGGTTTACACAACGGTTTAAACTCTTCTGGTAAACTTAATATCTTTTTTTCTTCTTTTACTTCAATGTTATTTCGTTTTGGTGCATCTTTACATAAAATGTCATAATATTCTTTGGACGCTTTTACTTTTTTAAGAAGACTGTGAAAACTTTTTCCGCTAAAATTGCACACCCAACATTGGTAAAAACCAGTTTTGGTATTTATGTTTAACTTTCGTTTATGATGTTTGCAATTGGGACAAAAAACAAGAATTTCTTCACCTCCTTTTTGGATGTGAACCTTTTGTTTAAATAATCTTGATAGAGTGTCAACTACAGTCATTTTAAACAGTATAACACAGATTTTGTAGTTTACAACTTTTTATATAACGAGCAAACTATTCCATCGTACATATCGCCGTTTCGTTCATCCCAATTGCCTTTTTTATTTAATATTGTGAAATTGGTGACTTCAGGCAATATCTTTTCAAGTTCTATTCTCACAAAGTCTTTTGATTTAACTCCCTTGATTCTACACTTACCAAACAACTGTTTACGCATAGTGTTAACTGATAATAGATTTACCTTGACTTTGAAATGTTCTTCTATAATATAAGCAAAGACTGCATTGTGGCGGGCTAATGTGATGATAACTTGTTGAGATGTGAATCCGCCAGCGAAACCACTAAGAGCGGCTTCTAAATTAATATCACTAACTTCTTTAATTAAACGATTCTTTTCTAGTTCAGATATAACAAAGTAAGTTTTCTCCTTAGTAGTTTCAAACTTTTTTGTATCAATATACCCAGCATCCAAGACTTTTCCGTCTTTACTAAATGCCCAACCTGTAACCGATGTTGATGAATCTAAACCCAATATAACCATTTAAAATACATATCAACGAAAATATCGTTTCGTATTAAATCCAGTCTTAGAATCAATATAATTCAACGCTTTTGTATTAAAATTTTCTTCTTGAGTGTCGATTGATGTAAGAAATCCTGGGTTAACTGTATATTCACGAGATTTTTGTGAATATCCCATGTTTCCTTGTAATCCATCCAACATAGTACCACCAGGTATAAATCTGGTAGCTTTATATGCATTAAACGCACCGCCGGCTTTTTGTTTAGCTAGAAATCTAGCTTCCAAATTAGTCTTTAGTGATTCACGGTCAATTACTTTTGCGTCTGGTGATGTTGCCATATATTTGTTCTATTATATAATAAATATAATTAAGTGTCCCATTTAACAGAAATATTTATTGGAATTTCTCCTGTGTTTTTAATTGGTTGTGCTAATTTAGCCACCGCAACCAAGTCACATCCACTGTATAATCCAACTGTAGTTATATATGGTGCTAAATAAGATCCCGTTGGATCAATTGATGAACTATATTGATAATTGAAAAATGGTTGTTTGACGTAATTCTTGATTGATTTACCCGTCTGGATATCCAAGAATCTAATAATATCATCGTAGTTATTTCGATTGCTTAAGGTATTCAAACAAGATTTATAATTAGTGAAGTTTAATTTTTCAATGAAATACTTCCAAATCATTTTACCGTCGTAAATATCTACTTTACCGTCATTATCTATATCAAAATTCTTTTCAGCTAGTATATTTTTTAAAGCTGGAGTTAGTAAATTGGTGTTATAGTCTAAATAAGATGAGGTATAGAACCCAAAGATGTTCTGTTCTATATCATTCGATATCATATTTAAATACCATTTTTCAGAACCAGGAACAACGTTCTTATAATTTATATATCTTAAAATGATATCTAAATTTTCAAAGTTAAATGTACTTTTGTTAAATACACAGTAATTTATGAGTGACGAAGTTACAGCTGTTGGATTGGTTGATATATTAAACTCCCCAGGCATTATGGTGCAAATATACTGTTTTTCATAAGTTGTTATGAGTGTTCTATAATCCATATACAACGATGGTTGATCAGGATTAACAGGATCTCTTGTCAACAAATTCAGTACACTGCCTGTGTTATTCAAAACCAAACTATTGTTGTTATAAAAAATATTGCCAACAGGATAATTTGTTTTTAAATCCAAGTTGTCATAAATATAAGCTTTACCAACTATATCGGTGTATGTCTCCGATTCCATTTGTAACGCAATTTTTGATTCAACACTGCCACTTCCATAAACAGTATCTTCTATTTGAAAATATACTACATCAGCAGATTCGGTACAGTTTTCAGGATTAAATGATGATGTATTTACATAACTCGGATCACTATAACTGCCTGATTCTGTTATAAGTGGCACACTCAAGTACAAATCGTCGTTTAATGGAATAGGAGATCCAACGACCAAATTTGGTTCTGATAAAGCTACTGAATATCCAAATGCACTAAATGGTTTATCATACTCTTTTCGTTTAGCAATAGGATCTGTAGTAATTTGTGTTACAACAGATTTACTGACATTGTAATATAAACATTGACCACAATAACTTGATTCACCGTAATCATTTACGTCGTAAAATTTATCGTAGTATTTAACCGAACTGGAAATGTAAAGTGAGCTAAATGGAAAATATGGTTTGGGTGATCCGATTAGTACTTTATTATTATAAGTCGAAACCGAATATCCCATCATATTGTCTTTAAAAGTTATTTCATCACCGTAAAGTTTTTTAATAAACAAATACTGATTGGATCCGGTTGGACACAATCCGTTTTCATAAATATAAGTTGCTCCTCTTTGTCTCAAAACATTTGAACCTGAATATTCATAATACAAAAGATCGTTGGGTGAACCTATGGTCAACACATTTTTATGTAAAGATACAGAATAACCAAATCTATTATTTTTTTGAGCAGCCGACAAACTACCAGATGGGTACAGATCAAATTCAAAACCTTCTAACTTTAAATATTCAGAACCTGTTATATTTTGAAATCTTTGAGAAAGTCTCCATCCACCTGAACCGGATGTAAATAAAAACACTTTGCTAGCTGATACTTGATTAGAACCTACTACCAATTTATCTTCAGCGTATTTGTCTATACAAACGCTAAAGCCAAATGATGATTGATGTGGATCCAAAGTAACACTACTACTTAATGTTTGTACCCAATTGTAATTGTTATTTACATTCTTAAAAACATAAACACATCCCCGACCATTATTATAACCAGGCGCGCCTACCGCTAAATAATTGTTTGAAATACTAACAGATTTGCCAAACTGAGAATTTATTGACGATGTTAAATACGCAATAGGAGTCGAACTTATTTGATAAGTACTTATAGTTTCCTTGGTGAAATCAGTGGATTTAGCTCTGATACTTCCACTTTCATATACATAATTTGGATCGATTTCATATATGTTTACTTGATTTTGTGTGAAGAGGTTTCTATTATCGACGCTTTGGGTTAGTGAAATGTCGCTGGCTGCGAGGAAATAATCACTAACATCTAAAGATTCTCCGTACTTGCTCTGATAGACAAATTTGGTATTATTTTCAATTGTTAAATAACTACATGATGCATTTACATTTGGTAAACTGCCACTATTAGCAATTAAAGAACTTGTGTTTACCACACTACTACTTTGTTCTGTATAATATGGAGTTAACAAGTTTTCGTTTTCATTTAATAGAGTTTTAATCACTTCATAATTTGATCCAAACTGATTTTTACGAACCAAAAATATTTGACCTTTACGAGAAAATCCTTCTGAATAGTCCCAATTTTTGGTTGGGGGATTTCCTATTGCTATTATATTACCATTAGTAGCAACGGCGGTACCATATCGTTCGTTATAAATGTTAATTAAACTCATACTATGTATTCAATAAATAATAACCCAAACCATAAGTGCCACGGTTTTCTACAGTATCTTTACTTCCAGTTGTAAATTCGTAACTATTAATGAAATAAGTTCCGCCCAATATCAAGTTGTGATTGCCATCATCTTCTATATTAGAAACAATATCTCCTGATTGATTATATATAACCACGGAGTTTCTTTTGATTCCATCTCCAGTCTGACCAACAGATAATCGATACAAAGAAAAATCATTGGTAAGATCCAGTTTAGTTCGTTGATTATCATAATCATCAAATCCAAATATATTATAACTGTTATTATAGTTATTATAATACATTTTATTTACGGTATTATAAATTTGACCTTTATATGTTCCATCGATGTTTACAGGATTAACCGTTGGATTCCATTTAACACTAGACGATGGATAAAAAATAGAACTAGAATTTACATATTTACCAACCGAAAAATCAATTTGAGACAATTGTTCAAATTGAGTTATTGCTAAATATGACCCATCAAATGTAATTCCTTCACAACTTCCAGATTTATTATTGTCACAAGAAATATAAGATAATTGTATCGGAAATGTACTATCATCTGTTCCATCTGTGCCAACGAGAAGATTATTTAAAACGTTATTAAACGTCTTTTCCTTGGAAACAGTAAATCTGGTAACTAGTACGTCTTGTGTTTTAAAAAATTTGATCATTCTATTATAAATAGAATAAAAACAAACTATTATATATTAGAAATCAATCCGTACCTTAATCAATAATTCGTTATCAAAAGATTTCATTGTAGGTTGACTAATTTTACCAATTGCCAATAGTTCGTTATTATCATTATATAAACCAACCGAGGTAATATATGTTCTTGGATTATTAATCAAATCTTGATAAATAATAGTTCCTTTGGTCAAACCATCATTTCCATCAGAAACAAAAGTTGGATTGTTGCTATAGTTAAATTCTTTATTTTTAACACGGACGAAGTAATTTGTAGAAGGTACAAATTCAGACTTTCTAACACCCATAGTTGATTTGGATCTTCTTAAAGAATTGTAAAAATCTCTTGTCCAAACTTTCCAGTATCCACTTCGATTTGTGGTAGTTACACTATTAGAATAATTTTTTCGATTTAAAATTTGTTGACCTGCTGTAATTCCTACAAATTTATCTAAATTTATAGCATTAAATACAATAACGCCGTTTGATGGATATACCAATCCTATACCTGCATAAACTGGAGATCCATTTTTTAAATAAGGTGTGGCAATTCCATTTACAATAGAACCTGAAATTAAGTTATATGAATTTTGTTGTTTATTAACAATTTGCGAGTCGTCGATAAATGTAAACTTTTTCGGTGCGACAGATCCGCTAAAAGAAATTTGTATTTGTCCAGCATCTATCTGATCCTTAAATTTATCGGCTGCGTAGTTAATTACGTAAATAGCTTCACTATCAACAGTAGCGTCTACGCTTCCAGATGCAAAACTAAATAAAGTGTCGCCTGGTTGTAATAGCGTATTTTTGTATTGAGAATAAATGACTTTAGTTTCATTTGTCAATACCGGGGTTGTATAAGTAGTGACATCAAAAAGTGAACTACCACTATTCGCATAATCGCCATATGCTACATCAAAATATAGGTCTCCACCGGAGTAAATATCAAGATAATATTGACCATTTCTTACATCATATGGACTAGAACCAGTAAGTTGATTAGCTTGACCAGTAACACCTGATTGTGTTACAAACGTAGATTGACTGACAAATAAACTACCAGTTCCAAATAAACCGGATGATACTTGATTTATTCTACCAACTACGATGTCGTCATTATTAAATTTACTAAATATCATAATTATGTTGTTTGTGGAACTTTAACTGTCACTGTAATGGATGTATTACCACCACTTTCATTACCAATAATTGTAATATTAGTGGTTGTTGTTTTAGACAAACCAGCATTTGGTACGAATCTGAATTTATTGCCAACTACCACTTGCGAGGTTTGTGAAGTTAAATCTCCCGAGAAAGTAGGAATCGTAGCACTTGTTGAATTTAAACTGTTTGTTTCGGTCACAACCAATGTACCAACATTTTTATTTGCCAAAATTGCGGTATATCCGAGAGTAACGTTGTAAGTAGGATTTGTACTAGGACTAATTAAAATTTCTCCAGTATAATCTCTATCAAAAGGACCAATTAAATTTTGTGATACACTTATAGTTGGTACAGATGTTACTCCGTCATTTAATGTTACTAATTTATACTTCATTAACTGTGATTCATCTGTAATCGGTTCCATAATAGGAGTATTACGAATAGCTATGTCGTAATATGCACTACCTAGTGGATGATTTGGATTAAACTGTGTATAATCGATTTCATCGTCAGCCAATGCAAATGCTGTAATGTTTAATCCGCCTGTTTTTGCGAGGATTTCTCTTCCCTTTTTAGTCAATACAGCATTCACTGTAAGAATGTTGTTATTTAAATATGCCATATATAATAATTATTGATAAGTTTTAATTTCTACTCAAAAATATGAATTATAAATTCATTATGTATCTTTCTAAACTTGCACTGGTTAGTAAAGAAGCGGTTAATGGTAATTGTATGAATAGTGAATCTGGATTACTAATTGAGCCAGTTGTATCACCATATGCAGGAGCATTATTAGTTTCGATATTCAAGCTTAAAAATCCAGGTATAGTAATAACAGGTGCACTTCCATTTGCAATACCATCTCTGTTTACGGTACTATTTTTATCATTTTTACCCTTAATATAAGTATAATATGTAATATTACCCTTTGAGCTCAATTTCAATCCGTTTACAAGTTGTGTTTTAGAACTACTTACTGCTTGATATTTTTCTCTACTTCCAACAAATGAGAACTTACTTAAATGTCTATTAGAATATCCTGTATTAAACACACCTTTATAGTAGTTTTTCAAGTACTTACTTCCAGTAACTTGTACATTGAATCCTATATAGTTTGATGTGCCAGAAGTGCCTGATGTGCCAGATGAACCTGCAGTTCCAGATGTGCCAGCGGAACCTGCTGTACCTGCGGTACCAGATGTGTTCAATGAATATCCCGATCCAGAACCAATAACTTGAACTTCGTCAAATGAAGAAGTAAATGTTACCACAATCCCATTGTTGTTAACAGATTGATAATAATCGTTTCTGGCCACATTAACGGTATCTCGTACATTGTATCCATTTGGATCGACGTATACATATTTACCATACTTTGCATAAATAAAATCACGATCATCGATTGTATCTTTAATTTCGAGACGAGAATAGTTGTATGTATTTTTATCTTTTGTAATATTATTAATATATGAACTGGTTATTATAGTAAAGCTTGAAGTATTGTTTGTGTTTATTAATGATGACGTAAATGTAGCTTTATTATTAAAATATAAATTAAATTCATTATTTGTTACAAACTCCACATCTCTGTAATTAAACTTTTTACGTTCAAACAAGCTTGGTTCTAATAAAACTCCTGTCAATAAATTAGATCTAGCCGGTTTTAAATTTTTTACAACATCAAATATAGAAAAATCAATATAGAATTTATATGTACTGTAAAATTCCTGTGGATATATATATTTTTCATTTATTTTGCCAAAATCACGTTGTAAAGTAGTTAACCCTGCATAGTTTTGCTTATTTAAATTTTCAGGTTCACCTATAATATCTGCTATACCGTCTAAACCTATAAAATTCTCTATTTTATGATTCAAATAATTATATGGAGTTATAAAAAATCCAGATAAAATGGAATCATCACCCAAACTGTCTTGAATACGCGTTGAATAATCATATGGTGTTAAATTAGACAATGCAGTTTCTGTTATTTTGTTTATCTTACTATTAATCTTATAATTTGGCCCAAAATTATTTGTGTTTATACTTTGTTTTACATTGATTTTATCAAACTGATATGGAAATTGATTTATCAATACATTAGAACAAGTTGGATAGCTAAAATATTTTTCTTTTTGATCGAAATTATAAGCAAAGAATTGTGTCTGATAATAGATATTTTGATTGTCTACAGTTGTACTAATAGATGTAGGTGAATACAAATCTACAGGCGTATCAAAACTCCATAAATAAAACAAATTGGAATAAACATTTTCTTTATTTGGTATTGATATTGAATTTAAATTATAAGAATGTTCATCAAAATATTCATTATCAAGTGGTTCTTTTAATATTTTAATTTTGTCTAAATTTCCTATAAATGATACGGAAGATGAATAATTGCCTATATAATAACTACCAGAAGAAAAGTTTTTATTTACGGTATTATTTATAATTTTACGTTTAGTGGATGAAAAGTTTTTAACGCTTCCGTCGTATTGATTAATAGATAAACTATAAACATATGGAATATATTCTTTTGCTGAATTGAGATAGTAAGATGATGTTAAAGTAGTTTTTTGAGATGCTAGTGTTACAAAATCACTATCGTCTTCAATTATGAAATCTCCGTCATCTTCTATGATAAATGGTGTAACTTGGTTTGTGACTTTACTTGAACTTATATTAAATTTTTCAAAATTGCCAGCGACAGGTTCACGTTTTAACATCACTGTGAAAATGTTTCCATTTAACAAAGGCATTTCATCCAATACTAAACTAGACGTTGTGTTGCCCAATTCATATGGATGTATCTCAAATATTAACTGACCCGACTCAGACTGTTTTGATTTTTTAACAAATAAATTCCAATCGGATTTTTTATTTCTATATTTTGATAATAATTGTATTTTATCACCAAAGTTATAATTCGTAGATTTAAATCTCAAAGAAAATTCTATTGTAGATATACCATTAAATCGTGAAGAATACTCGGTACTACTAGTAAATGTGTTAATGTTAGATCCAGATGCATAATAACTACTAGTAGTATAAATGAAATCGCTACTAGTGTGTTCAAAATTCAAGAAATTATTTTCCTTGAAATTTGTCATATAAATAATATCATCGTATACAAAGTAATTATCACGGTTAGAAAACGCATCCGCACTTCCATATTCTTTAGTAGATATTATTCCAGCTGGAATGCCAAACATAGTACGTATCATTTCAAATGAATTAACTGTACCTTTGGATTTATATACTGATGAAATATTATTTGCAAATCTATTTAAAATTGATTTTGTATAATCAAAATAAGATGCAGAATTATAACCTGCAATTTCTTGATTATTGAAATATAACTGATTTAAATCACTCTGAGAAAATTTATCAATATCAATATTCCAGCTAAAGCTATTCAATAATTCATCTATATAATTCTTTGGATAATAGTTTGAATCATTGTTAGAAATAGGATATGCTTTTGGAAATTTCTTGATGAAGACTAGTATGTTATCAAAAAAATGACCAACCATTGCTGTAAATTTTATATAATCAGCTGAATCGGAATCATCCCTTACATATTCAGGAAGTTGATATACCAAACTATTATAATTATTAGAATCGTATGTAATAGCTTCATCAATTTTGTCGTCTATACTGGACGAATTAAAAAATAAATAAGATTCATATTCATCGAATGTGTCCAGTAACGTAATTTGTTGAGCTGTTTTTTGATTTACTAATTGGCTATACGAAGACGAAATTAAATCGTTTGTATTCAACGAAGATGTAATCGTTGATTTTTTAACTGATTCAAGTTGATTATAGTCTTTGATTTTATTCTTAGCAATTTTAGTACGTAGTTCTGCTGATGAATAATTAATAAAATTGTCAAAATCTGTATAATCAATATACAGATCATTGTACTTTTCCTTCAATCTTATTTTTGATTTATCCAGTGTAAATATATTGTTACTATCGAACTTTTGCGTCGATGGATTTACTGTATTAACTTGAACATCGAAGTTTATATCATTTAAAAATACTTTTCTTGATATTTTTGATGTAAACAAGTTAGCTTTGAAATAAATTGGCGCAATTGATATATTTGATATCCAACACGTCGTTTTTACATTGTACTGCAAAGGCAACGGTGCATCTAATTTTACTTGGATATTAAAAGTATCATCTGTTGGATTCAAATAGTTTGTATGATCCAAAATTTTTATTAAATTTCCATTATCGAAATTTAAAGCATTCTTGTAATAACCGTAATATTTTGTTTTATAACTTTCAAGTAAATTAGTTACCTGTGGTAATATCCAATCAGTATAAATCGTTTGTTCAAATAAACCCAATATATTTTGTAGATCAATGTCATTTACAGAGCTTTTTTGCAACACTCTATCTTGAGATACTTTTAGTGTAATTATTCTAAAAGACTCCAATATGTCTTGACTAGTAAATTCTACATTGTTGTATGTATAAATAAAATTATTAATTTGTTCTTGTATACCTGAAAATTTACTTGTCTGTAAAATTGTATTATCTGTATCGTTATTTAATTTTATAATTGCATTGTACCCAACATAAGTTGATGTTATGAACTCTTGCAATTCCGCTTCACTTTTGAGACCCAATTTTAAACAAATATCCACATAATTATACTTGTCTTTATTTAATAAAAAGTCTTGTTCAATTGGATTATTTTTAATAATAGAGATTAAATCTTGATAGATTCTTAATAGCAAATATTTTTTATCCGCAAAAGATGTTATCTTAACAGCATCTAATCTAGATGATTCATTTTTAGTTGTGTCAAATGCGTAAGATAATCGTATTTCAGTTCTACTAGGAGATATCTCTTTTATAACCAATCTGTTCGTTGGATTGCCAGCTATATTTCTAACTGGGTTATACAACAAATAATATAAACCAGGACCTACTCCACTTGCATTTAAATCAAATTGTGGATGTAATAAAATATCATTCCTATAAGATACAATATTTGTAAATGGGTTTGCAAATCTGTATGATTGCAATACGTTATTAATATCTCTATAACTTCCTTGTAATACAGAATACGTAACTGAAGGAATCACTCTGTTAAAACTTACTAATTGTTGATTGTTATTATAAAGAGTAAACTCAAACAAGTCATCATCGGATTCTCCATAAAATATATCCTCATTGACCAATTTTTGTTCGTACAAAGACTGTAAATTAGCGTTAAAATAAGATGCACTTGTGATGCCCTTATTTAAATCATTATCGTTTATTGTCAAATAGTCGTAAGGCATATTAAGAAGTTAATGGTAAAAATGGATAGTCATCATCAAAATCCGAAGGAACTTTTCCTTGACCCAGTTTGATTCTTAAACCAATAATTTCGTTTTTCATAGCAGAGATAACTTGTTTGTCATCGTTGTTTTCATATTTTTCCACCAAGCTATTTACCGTTTGATTTAAGATTCTATTTTCCTCAATCAAATTATTATACTGAATTATAACATCTGTCAAATTTCTTTTTTCTGCAACCGCAGACGTTTGTAATTCAGTGAATTCTACAGTGGATGTATCGGCAATTTTATTTTCGTTATATAAAAAACTTTTAATTGGCAATTTAATATAATTGAATTTGCCATCAAATGATTGTGATATATTGTAAACCAATTGGTCGTTTCCAAAATCATCAAAGTTATTTTGAAATGTACCAAAGTCTTTAAATGTTTGTATATCACTTAATGATACGTTATATACTAATGGTATATTTGCCATACTAACGAATTATTTTAAATATTTTTCCAGTATCAACGATGTCAACTGTACCATCCTTGTACTCTACCTTAATAAATACTGTCAAATAACGTTCTTGAGGCAATCCATTAGTATTTAATTTAAAATAATTACCATACAAAGCATCACAACTTAACTTAGTATATTCGTCGAAGTTAACCAAAACCTCCTCAGACTCGGCATCTTTTACCATATAATAAGAAGAAGTTGGCAAATACTTAGGAGTGACCATTGCTGGTTGTTGATATGCTTTATTAAATGTCTTTAGAGGATATTTGTCTCTCGCAAAAACGAATATTTTAGCAACACTGCCAGCTTTATATGCACTATTTAAAGACTGTAAAGTAATTAGATTTTGTATAGAAGATGACACAGGCTTTAAACTGCCTGTGCTAAATATAGTGTCATTCCATCCTACATCAATATATGGACTATAAATAGTATTGGTATCTTTACTAAAGAACTGTAACAATCCATTGGTTGGTTGAAGAGGAGGTGTACTTATTTCAAATGAACTCAATAACATAAGTCCTTGATTTGGAATACATCCACATAACCAAGAACGGACAATTTGCGTGATGTCCATTGATATGTCACTTTGTTTACCATAAGTAAATGACTGACTGCAAATCAATCCACTGTTTACTAATGATGGAAACGGAGTGGAGTTGCAAATCCACTTTGGCTTGTTTGTATAAGAAGCTGGAACTTTATAATACCAAGTACCGCCTTGATTTTGAAAACTAGCGCTTGAATATGAAGCTGTTAATAAATAATTTACTTGTTGATAACTATTTGTGATTTTATTACCATACCACAAATTACTACCCGAATAACTTCTATTGTTCCAAGTAGCTCCTAGTTGAGAACCATCATCTGCATATCTACCGTTTCCATTTTCCCAACTTTGACTTATTGGATAAGCATATATGGAATAATTTAAAGGAAGATTTCTCATACCACATGCTTTTAAATTGAGTGTAAATTTTAATTTTGAACTACTAATTTCGTTCTTAGAAATTGACTGACTCAATGTGGTTAAATCAAACTTAATTAATGTTCTACTAAACTCTGGATAATTTAAGTATGTGGCTGTCGAAGGAGCTTGAAAAGATCCACTATATCTACCTTTAAAGTAACCGGCAAAATTTACTACATCTACGTAGTAAGATACACTAGACGTATTTGTGTTAATGATCGATCTAAAACTTGAACTCGAAAAACTACCACTAAAAGATCTGCTTACACAGTTAGATCCGGTGATGCTTCCGACAAATGAACCAGATGCAAATGTTGCTGACCCAGAAATATATAGAGGTTTTCTCGGACTGGTGGTTACGTTAGACAATCTACCTGTAAAATTAGCAATAAATGATGTATTTGGTATTACAGAAGATGTAAGATTAAAAGCATACCACTTACTGCCAGAATAAATGAACAATGAAGAAGTGGTATATGCCAACCACCCATTATTGCCATATGAAGAAGCGGTAAGAGGCGGAGTGTGCCAATTTGGATCGGTATATACAGTTTTTTTGCCTGCGTTTGACGCATATATTTCTAATATTTCGTCTATTCCAAAATTTTTGTTTTGGAATTTGTCGGAATTGTTAATATAAGTGTCTTGAGATGGATAAATGAAAATATGCATATTATACTACCAATCCTTTTATATCGTTATCAGGATATTTAATTTCAAATACTGATGGGTCTTTTGATGGATAGAGAATATTATTTTGTGTAGCAATACTTACGTTATATGCTATAGGTGAATAATCTCCATCATCAATTGTCAAATTCTTAATCTTTAACTCAATTACAGATTGAACTCCTTCGTTTTTCATTATTTCGAAATTGAGCTGACTGAGATTTATTGGTTGGTTAAAACTCATATTGTCAATATTCAAATAGTTTTTTACAGACTGAATACAGTTGTTTAATACGTCTCGTTTATTAAAACCGGTAAATACTGTAATTTTAAAGTCAAACCCTAAATTGATAATATAACCGTCAATAATATTGATCTTGTCTGTGAGTATCTTGAAGTTATTAAGATAACTTATTAAATTTTGTAATGTGGCAGGATTCAACTTTGTTAAATTTTTATTGACATCATACCCCAACAAATAAAGATTGTTAGTAAATGGATTACTTGCTTCCAAAAACTTTCTTCTATCCAATGGATTTAATGGATTTAGATTCAAAGCTTCATTGCCACCTTCAGTTACTACACCTTGTATTAATTGGTTGTATTGAATACGTCTATTGGAATTACTTTCAACATATGCCTTTGAAATATTACCCAAGTAAGTTGGTAATGAGTATACTCTTAGTAGAATATCTTCGGAAGTAACCATTCTATTTTGAGCAGAAAAGTTTAATATAGCATTTTGACGAATTTCTTCATCTGTTTCCGCGTCATTGCCACCAGTTGATGAAAGTGGATTGTTTACTCTTAGTGAATTTTTAATGTTGTTTAATAAAATAACTTCACTGTCAGTTAAACTAGTTACATCATTTAAATAATCGGTACTAGCAATCTTATTTATTTCTTCAGAATTTACATTTGAATCCAAACCACCACCAACAACATAATTAACTGTCAATGTTGTATTTGATGGAGATACACCGTATGAATTGGCTTTCAATACGTTTGTACCATCCAAAGATATATTTAAATTCTTTAGATTTGATAATGCAACGCCAACATTAGTTGGATTTGGTATAATAACTGTATTTTCGTAGTTTTCTGTATTTGCGCCAAATTGAATATAAGTGAAATTATTCTGATCTACAGTTGTGATGAATCTACGTTCAGTTCGTAGATACTTTAAAATCTTAGGAGTTTCATTTCTATATGGTGATAATGTTTGATTATTAAGAGGTACATTATCGATTAATAGTGGAATTGTATCTTGTGCTAGATACTGAGTTTCATAGTAATTATTGCCATTAGAATCTACCACACTGATTATCTTAACTATATTGGTTTCATCTAACTTTATTTTTAAAAATGATTGTGGGTCGCCAACACTAAATGTTTTTGAAGTTATTCGACCAGAGTAACATTGTGCAGTTTTCTTCACCAAGTAAAATAAAGGAGCTCCTGTGTTGTCACGATTATAAACACTTATTTGTCTTGGCGAGAATAAGGTATCTTGACTAAAATCTACACTTTCTTCAACTATAAATGATATACCTGATACGCTAGATAGTTGTGTATATGGTTTTAAAATCAAACAATATCTTTCATCTGGTATATATTCACCATTAACACCAGAAGTACGAGTTGCAGGCAACAATTGAAACAACTCTACATATGTGGACGATACTGAAGATACCTTTGGCTTATATCCTAAAAACTGAGCTTGGTTTATAATATTTTTACGTTCACCTGCAAATTGAATAAAACTTTCTTTGAATTGATAATCGGTATAGTATGATAATACATCCCCAACAAAAGAAGCTTGTTCAATAAAGATTTGGCCTGGTGAACTTTCACTAAAATCTTTATAACTTTGTGGATAATACTGCTTGGTAAAATCAATGAGTTGTTGTTTTAAAGAAGTGAAATCACGATTTAAATACAAAACGTCTTTTGTATTAGCTTTAAATGTTTTGTTAATTAATTGTTGCATTATATATTGTTGTTTGTGATAATCACTTCAGTTGTTGACTTTAATTCTTTGTAACTAAAGGCTACTTTTATAAATATTTTATTATAATCATTATTTACAACATCATTTTCCAATAATTGAACTTTAACATCTTCAACTATTACACCATTCATAAATCTATTTACATCATTTTGAATAAGATTTACTAACATAGGTAACATTTCACCCAATTCATTTTGATCAAACAAAACTTTATATAATGAAGAACCAAACGCATTATTAAATCTACGTTCTCCTGGTTTGGTCAATAAAAGATTCTTTATATTACTAGAAACTTGTGAAATAGTATCAACATTTGTTTCAAAATAACCATCTTGACCCAATCTAAACGGTATTTTAAGTCCTAGTACTTTTTTAGCCATAATTAAACTTTGGATTTTTTACTATCTACTGCTTTCATTAAAGATCTATAATCTCTATTCATTGCTGAATACACAGATTTTACCGGTGCAGGAGCATTTTCTGGAACTTTGGTTTCATTTATTGTAGTTTGAGTTGCACCACCAAATCCACCCATCATATTAACCATACCTCCCTCTTGTGGTATTCCACCGGTAGTTTGATTTAAAATATCATTTAACATTGGGTTACTTGTATATTTGACAAACTTCTTTACGGGTTTAACTGGCTCTTCAACAACAGATTCATTCATAGTTTCCAATTCTTTTAGAATCTGTTGTTCCAAATCAGAATCAGATGATTTTTTCTTGGCTTGAAGAACTTCTTTAGAAAATATTTCTGCCAATTGAAGCTTAAGTTCAGCTTGTACTACACTTCGTACCTCTTGTTGTACTGTTTTCTTGATAAATTCTTTTAATACGTCTATTTTCATATTATTATATATAATTATTAACCCAAACGAGATTTAGGTAAATTTAATAATGCTTGTGCTCCTTTTGTATCAGATGGTCTTGGTATCTTGACTGTCTTAATACGAGGTGTACTAGGTGGTTTGGGTATATTTGGTTTGGGCATATCCTTCTGTATATTGGCTAATTTAGCCGCAGCTGCACCAATTGCACCTCCAGAAACAGCACCAATTACAGCTCCTTTTCCACCCCCAACTATTCCGCCTATTCCGGCTCCCAATCCACCACCAGCTAAAGCGCCTCCCGTTATACCTCCAACAGACAATCCGGCACCAAGTGCAGTACCACTCAATCCGCCTATTAATGCTCCTTTACCACCTCCAGCTAAAGCCCCAACTCCAGCGCCAAGAGCACCACCTAATACTCCACCTTTTAATCCAGCTGCTAATTTAGAGGTTGAACTAATTGTTCCAGTTTTTGCATTAACAATTGTATCATTTCCAGCTATAGATTCAGGACTAAACTTATCAGGCGACCAATCCTTACCCAAACCATCTGGTGTTATACCTTTTGGATTGAGTTTATCAAATACTTTACCGGCTACACCACCTGCTACCAATCCAGCACCAGCGCCAATCAATGCGCCTTTTCCTCCACCTGCCAATGCTCCAATACCAGCCCCTAAAGCACCTCCGCCAATTGCACCTTTAACTCCAGATGAAAGATTACTAAGTATTCCACCTGCGGATTCTTGAGCACCACCAATTGCACCTTGTGCTTGTCCAGCAGCTCCTTGAACTTGATCTGTAGCTCCTTGTAATGCACCTTGTGCCTGTCCAGCAACTCCTTGAACCTGTGATGTTAATCCTCCAGCTGCACTTTTAACTTGAGATGTAGCACTACTCGCTGCGTCCTGGGCTTTTGAGGCTGCTTGTTGTGCTGCGTTTGCATCTAATCCCTTTACTTCTTGTGTTGGAAGTTTTATGTTAGGATTGTCTACCACAGGAGCTTTATTTGTAACTCCTGATATCGTTTGTGTAGGTGGTCCTACTAAAGCAGGATCTGGATCAGTAAATGGATCTTGTCGTTCCACTTTAATTCCCTTACCAGAACCACCAACTTGATCAGCTAAAGTTTGTAACAAAGATTCTCTTAGTTCTTTAAAAGCATTATTGAAAGCTTCACCTGGAGTCTTTCCAAAAGCAGTCGTAGTTTTAAAAGAAGATGCTATAATAGCTTTCAGTGTTTTTCCACTAGATGTTTGTCTCGGAACCTTAACGTCTCCACTTAAAGTAACATTTGCTAAGTAATTTCCGGTTAATTGATCACGTTTTGATGTTGAAAATTTTCCACTTAAACTAAAATTCAATTCGTTGGGAAAATTTGCATCTGGAGATAAATTTTTTACAGAAATATTTGGGGTTGGAGCACCATCCTCCACTATTACATTTGGTTGTACAAGATCAACTTTTGAATAGAATGAGTTTATAGCTCTTCTATATTCGTTAGCATTAAAAACGCTACCATTCCAAGGTACAGTTTCTTCATAGGCTATATAATAATCACTCATAATTAATCCTCAAATTCAAATTCAACTTGTACTGGACCCAGTCATAGTATATTTCTATAATTATCGACCTAGTTTTGATTTCTGTAAATTTAATAGTTGTTGAGCGCCCTTAATATCACTAGGATTCAACTGTTTTTCAAATTCAAATTCAACTTGTACTGGACCTTCACGACGATTTCTGCCTTTGAAATCACCCACAACTCCAGCTCCTGTAACAGTATTAATTTCAACGGGATCTTTACATTCACCGCCGCTTCCTAGTGGTTTAACTCCATTACTTCCTGGAGCATATCCGCCTCCAGTAACGAATACTCGTCTACTTAACGTCTTATGTAAATTATCTCTTAGTAATTTAAGCTTAATTTGTTGTACTGGTATTTGCGTTTGATCCGGATTAGCATCCTTTGTATTTTCTGGAGTGGCAGCACCTGATCTAGGATGTGTATGAGGATGTGGGTGTACGTGATGATGCCAGTGAACGTGATCCAATAACCAATTACAAAGATCATACATCCAATCTACAGTTGTTTGACCCAATAATGCTGGTTCATTAGTTTCACCATATTGACCTAAAAATATTTGTGGAGCATTTATAGTAGCAGTATTATTTGTAGTTATAACTACATTATCATTAGCGTCTACTGTGTATTCGCTATCAGTAGTTACGGCATAACGTTTTTTACTAAAATGTAGTGTTTCTGCAAATCTACTACTCAACACCAATCTATCAGTATTTATTACGATTTGATCGCCGTTTAAAGTTGGAAATACAAATGGAGTTGAATTTTTTGGATTGAATCTTACTTGTTCTTCAGTTGGTTCTCCATTTGACGTTTTGCCAAATATACTTTTATAAACTGTAGTTTTCCAATCGCTCGATGTTCTGCCACTTGTTAACTGAATAGTGGATCCATCGTTATTAATATCTTCTAATATTTGCCCACCGAAATTTTTTTCAATAGGTGTAATTTTAGGAATAGGTGGTAACTTAGGGTGTAATTGTTGCGGTTCATCCAAAGCAATATTTCTTTGTCTATTTCTAATAGTAACTTTGGGATTGCCATATCCACCGCCATTTGAGTCTTTCAATAAATTACCATTTAAATCATAAGATGGATATACGCCTTTATCATTTAGTCTGTTATCATCATATGCACTAAATCGAATTGACTGACCAAATCTACTTTCTATTACAGTGTCACCTTCATTTTTCTTAATTAATCTTATAAATGGATTTGAAATGAAATACTGTCCTACGTATCCTATATTATTGTATTTTGAATAAATTGGAGCAGATGTGTAAGTTGCTCTAGCACCATCAAAATAAAAAGGTACAGCTGGCTTTCCATTTTCGCTGTATACGGTTTCAACTGTATAATCTATGTTATTGGGGAAATTAAATTTGTTTAATGGTTTACTATAGTAATAATTGTTTCCAACCTTTTGTACCAATACTAATTCATTGACTAATGGATATTGTGTGATAGTTTGTTCAAGTGGTATAGCCCAAGGCAATTTTTCAACTGATGACTTTTTTTCTTGAGACAATATTCTTACTTTAGCTCGGCCAATATAAGAAAAATCCACATCATTTTCATTTGCGGCTTCATTCTTATAATTAAGCGGAACAGTTTGTGGATTTATTTTTTGTTTATAAGCATCTTGTAATTTTATATGAGTTTCATCAAAAATTACATCGACTACTACAGCGAGTTGTATAGGTGAACGAACATCAACCAAATCTTTTATTTGTTGATCATTTAGTTGAGGAGATTTATTTGATTTAGATACGTCCGTGCTTACCATATTATTCACCTTTACTTATTGTTATAACTTCATCCATCAATTGTTTACGTTCGTCTTCACTTAAAACCATAGAAGTTCCTTCACCACTAGCTTCGCCTTTAGCTACTAAACGTTGTACAACAGCAGCTAACTTAACCAATTGTTCATCGTTTTTGATGCCTACATCATAATAATCTTTGATCATAGGAACGATGATAGTAGCATCATTGATCGTTTTGATTAAGCTTCGTAACTCTGATATCAAAATATCAATCTGATCCTTTTTGTTTTCGGAATTTTTCACTATATCCTTACAAAGACCCGAAAAATTCTTTCCTTTGTAAATTTCAAAATTTAAGTCCATATACCTATAAATAGAAAAACCACTCTGTTTGGAGTGGTTTATTTGTTTTGTTTTGTGTTATACTTTACCACTGTCTATGTAATTTTTCATAACTACATTTTGATATGATTTCATCTTATTAATGATTTTAGTAATCTGTTGTGTTTTGCAATTACTCAATTCTCTGATATAAAGATACAGTGTTTTTTTATTAAAATTCTCTATTCTATCACTGCTTCGGAATAATTCGATTACTGCATATGCTATATTAAGATCTTTTTGTTTAGTGAATATCTTTGTTATATTTTTTTCCCAGTAGTTAATTAACAATTTCATAAACTCTTGAGTTTGAATAGTCTTATGATGTGCATCTTCCGTTTGTAAACAAACACTATCTTCACCTGGCGTATCACTGATGTCTACATGTTGATTGAATCGTTTATAATTGTTATTATTATGAAATATCAAATAGTTTTTAGCAACAATACTGAAATAACTAAAAGCTTTACCTTTACCTGCTTCAAATTTATGCATATTAGAAACTAAATGAGCTACAGTTTCTTTTTGAATTTCTAATGGACTATTGTCAAAATAAGTGAATTTGAATGTATTGAATATGTTCTCAACTAATTTATCAAAACTGTACTTTATACGATTTTCATATATGTCGTTTCTTATTACAATATCTGATTCTAAATTGTATTCAATAATTGCTTCTTCTGTTTTTTTAGAAAAATAAATCTTTTCTTTTTTGTTTCTACCACGACGTTTTTTTCTTACATCTGTTAATTCTTCTACTTCTTTGTTAATAGCATTTAAATCATTGATTACTATTATATCTTTATCTGTAATATTTCTCGGAACTGTTATCTCAGATAACTTCTTAGATTCATATGTAATATCTAATTTTAGTTTTTTATTTTTTTTAGGTGGTTCATTTTTAATTATCTTTTTAAAAGATGTTATCTTAGTTGTTTTTTTGATTTTTTTATCAACACTTTTTACCATAGAAGTAATTTTACGTTTTTTAACTTTTACTACTTTAGTCGTTTTTTTATTTACGACTTTACTTTTTTTTGTTTGTTTCATTCAAGTAATAATATCAAACGTTATCGGTTTCTTCTTCTTTTACTTTTTTATTCAAAGAGTCGATTGTTTGTTTTAAATCGGAAAAAAGAAAACCAACGTCGTCATCTTTTTCAAATATACCACGGTTATCAATGTCTTTCAATTTATTAAAAGTATTTTCTACGGATTTTTTAAAGTTTATTATCCAGTCCTCTAAAATATCAACCTGGCTAAATAATTTTTTTAGTGTGATTAATAAAAACACATTAACAGATACTGATGCAAACAGTAGTATTAATAAAAAAATTTCAATCATTGTCTGTAGGTAGTTCTTCGTCCACTTCCACAAATTCCGAAATATATTCTAAAGCGTCATTTAAGGTTTTCCAACACGATTCGTCGTATGATCTTTTGATCAGTTTATACAATTCTTTAAGTTCAATTTCATCCATACTTATAAGTACATATATATGAACCGACTACAAAATTATAAAAGAATTATTTTAATTGTCAAAAACTAAACATTCCTCTTACTCCCGTCTTACCTTTTCGTTCAACTATTTTTTCCACTATCTTTTCAACTTCAACAGGCTTCTCAACAATTTTTTCTACTTCAACTGGTTTTTCAACTATTTTTTCCACTATCTTTTCAACCTCAACAGGCTTCTCAACAATTTTTTCTACTACGGTTTGAGTTGGTGCAATTGGATCAACGTTAGATTCATCAGTAGGCTTTTCTTGTTTTTTATACAATTCGTAATTTTTGTCATCTTCTGAATAAATTTTATTCGTGCTTATATTATATGCCAATAATAGTACAACGGCGAGTGGATCAAATACTGTAATAAGTACTACAATAAACCATTTCACTACGTTTTGAATGGTTGTACTAAATTGATCCGCTACGAATTTAAAGGTTGTAATGTCTTTTTTCTGACTATTATCCACTTTCAACTTGAAAATATCATCGTCTATAGATGTAGATTTAGCACTATAGGTTTTAATTTTGTCATTTTCATTTTCTAACTGTTTGTTAAGATCTGTAATTTGATCGTTAATTTGATTTTGAATATTTTGTAGTTGAATTGGATTACGAGCGATTAATACGTTTGTGAGTACTTCATTCAATCTATTTTCTTGACTATTTCTTAATGTGTAGAGTTTTTCTATAGATTTTTTTGTAGATTCAATCTTATCAATCTCTTCTTTTTTTTGAGACTCTAATGTTGAAATTTTATTTAAAGATAATTCGGTTTCCAATGATGATTTTTGAAAAGCCGCTGTTAAAAATCCAAATACTCCCAATGATGTTATAGCCATCAATGCAAATACTGCGATTATCATATATGTCTTCATTAGAAAATTGACTTTATTCCAGTATCTAAATAACCAACTAGTTGTTACTAACTTTCCAAGTTCTAAAGACCCAGCCATAATCATAGCTGCGATGGTTGCGCCTGAAAATAACAATCCAATACCATATACACTGAAATACGCAGCACATCCTGCAATTAAAAAAGATGTTGCTATTACCAAATGATGAAATTTTATCATATCTATAAATATATAGAAATAAAAAACCCCGCCAATTTAATGGCGAGGGTTGATATAACCTTGACTGATTATTAATCAATCTTTACTTTCTTGGTTTCAGGAATTGTTGGTTTGACCTTTGATAAGGTCACCTTCAACAACCCATTTTCAAACTTTGCACTAGGATTGTTTCTATCGATTTGATCTCCCAAAGTAAAACTTCGTTTAAAGCTACTATGTTTCAACTCCCTGCGAATATACTTTCCAGTTGATTCTCTACCATCGACATTTTTAATCTTTTGACCACTAATGGTAAGCACGTTCTCTTGTACATCCACAGACACTTCGTCTTTGGATAGACCAGGAATTTCAGCTAGAATTTCTACACGGTCATTATAATCAACAACATCTACACGGGGATAACTTTGTTTTTCAAAAAAACCAACACCTAACTCTTTATTTAGTTCCGGGAAATGTGCTGCAAATACTTCATCGAATACGCGGTCAAATGGTGTTAAAAACTCATCACGATCAATGTGTCGCAATGCAAACGGACTATATTTAATTACTGACATATATTTACCTTTCTTTTAATAATTCTATTGAACTTATTAACCTAATAGCCTCACTCGAGCACTATAGTGAATAACACATCCGTGTCATTCAAGAATATATATAACATAAATTATGAAAAATGTCAATATTTTTTATCCAACAGACGAAACGCCGCCTGTTTGACACAAATTGATATAATTCTCCGCATCAACATTATTATTGTTTCTTCTTAAAAATAAGATATAAAAATTTGCACTTCCTAATATAGGATTGGTTGTTACAACTGTGTAAGTACCTGAAAATTGACCTGATGTACCTGGAGTACATACATATTCTTGTCCTCCCGCTGAATCTAAAATCCAATTTATACTAATTGAATATCCGTCCTGTGTTATAAATGTAGGCAATGTACAGCCTGTATTTGGAAGAGCGTTTACTACAGCTTTCGCAAATGTTTTATCTGCAGCTGTACCGGTTTTATATGCAATAGTCACTACTGTTCTCAATTTTATCTGCGACCAACTTTCCAACATACTGGGATTATAATTCACACATCCAAGATTGCTTGTCACAGGCGTAACTACAGGAGGTATTACTGGAGTAACAACTTCTTTTTTACATTTATTTTTATCTGATAAAAATCTAATTGTAATATTTTTAGATGTCTCGGTATATCCTGGTGGAAGAGTAGCTACAGTTTGATTTTTTATATCAATACTTGCTGGTTGGTTTGAATTTGAATAATTTACAATTCCGACTCCTATACTTATTTTTTTAGATTTATATGGTTCAATAGAAATTGGAGATTGAGGATCAATTGTAACAGGCGATAACAAAGAATTTAATACACTACCATCGTTATTGGTCCAATTTTGATTCAAAGTAATTGTCATTGAATCAGGATTATTATTTATAATTACAAAACTCCCCGTGTGTTTTATCTGTGTCAAAAGTGTAGGATCACATATTTGTGGAGATGTAGATGTTCCACAATTACAATTTATAGAATTTTCCCCACCAGAAATACCGATATCTTGTGGCCAATTTGGAGTTTTTAGTGTAGTAACAACACAGGTGTTTTTATCGGATGAAAAATAAAACGTATTTTGAGAAATCGGATTAATATAATAATCTGAATCTGTAGTTGCTATAAAGGGACAGATTAAATTTACATCAGCCGGTTGACTTGGGTTGTTATAATTATTTTTTCCAAATGATACTGATATTTTCTTGCTTTCGTTTGGTTGTAGTATGATTGGCGAATCAGGATTCATCTCTACAGGAGTAAGTAAAGAATCTATAGCAGTTCCATTTTGATTTTTCCAATTATTTTTATTGAATGTAAATGTAATCGGTTTGACGGAAGAATTATTTGTTATTGTAAAACTACCACTGTGTCTCACTTGAATTGTAGAAGACGGATTTGATATAATCTGGGCAGAATTTGGATTTGAATTGCAAGATAGCTGATCTATTCCCACAGCTTGCCAAAAATTTGGAGTGATCCATGTTTGTTTAATAGGCAAACTTATATTACATGAATTTTTATCAAAATTAGCTATAATTTCACAATTTTGCGATTGTGGAGAATATCCCAGTGGTAATGTTAGATTAACCGAACCTTTAGCCGTAAAAGTTTTTGGTTGAAGTGTATTTTCATAATTAGACAGTCCAAAACCAATGCTAATTTGACGTATACTGTTAGCTGAAATGGAAAACATACCAGTTGGGGTAAAATCAACTGTGCTAATTAATGAATTTAAAGGTGTTCCATCTAAGTTAGTCCAAGTTGAACTGATGGTAGCTAACATTTCTGCATTGTTATTATTCGTGATTATAAAGCTACCACTGTGTTTTATTTGCGTGGTGGAAGTTGGATTACACACTGGTTGAGTACGACCATCACCACAATCTAAATAACCACATCTTGGGCCGGTGAATGAGATATTTGTTGGAAAATTTCCAACTGTTGTTGGCGTTGGCGGTGGTGTACAAGATGATGCGTTTGAATCTTGAGTGCCTAAAATATAAAGTGTAATTTGGCCAAATGTAGATGTATTTTCAAAAGAATATGCATGTATAGGATTTGTTCCGCCCGAACTAGTAGCGGTTACCAATCCAGTATAAAAATATCCAAGTGGACCATCCGGTGTGGTTGATTTTTGCAAAATTAATCCGTCAAAAGTCAACGTTCTACTGTATCCCAAATTATCTTTATAAGATATAACCGGCAAAAGTTGTCCACTAGATTTATAAGTTGCAATATTTGGATTTTGTAGTAAACTATTCAGGTTATTCAATATATTAGACAAATCTGTTATTTTCGTATTTGTATAACCATTTGATGTTTTATCACTGTTGATTTTTTGGAACAATAAAGAAGATGCCGTTGGTAAATCTGCGGCAGAAATTGTGTATGTATATGTTGTATTATCAACAACTGTACTTGTACAAGTGCCTATAAACATACTAGATGTAAATGCATTTGACAAACAATCTTTAGAAACTAATTTATATGCTTTTGTATTAATTAAATTATAAAATAATTCAACATTATCACCGGATTTAGCATAAGAAAAAACTTTATTCCATCCAGAATCTGGAATTGGTGTAGTGACATCTGACTTAGAGTATAATGTGTATTGATAAATTTTATCCTGTACGTTACTGGTCAAAAAGTTATTATTTTGTATTACACTTGGAGAATAAATTTTAACCGTAGCAACACCGGTAGAAGCAGCTACATTAAAAGAACTACTTATATAAGATGCACCGTAAAATTCACTAAACTTTATTGGCCGTCTATTATCTTTATTTATAAATCCAACACCTAAAGCTTTTGTGATATTAATTGTTCGTGAATCAGAGTTTGAATTGCCAATTCTATTTTCCAGTTGATAATAACTTTGTGATATAGAAAAGTTATTTGAACCTGGATTATAAAAGTTACTTAATAAACTATTGATCGAAAGATTTTCGCTGTTATTGGTTTCGCTTTTGAAACTCAACGGGCCGAATCTGTTTAATATATTGACAGGCATATATCCTATATATATATTAAGATTCGATATTATTTTTTATTTCTTGAACTTCTTTGTGTAGTTCTTGAATAGATTTTAGTAACAATGCAATGAGTGGATTATACTTTACAACTTTATATCCCTCGATATTTTCAGTTACTAAGTCAGGATACAACTCTTCGATTTGTTGAGCACTAACACCAAAATCTTGTTTTCCATTTGATTTCCAATTAAATTCAATTGGATTTATCTGATTAACTTTGGATAAAGCGTTTTCTATAGGTTTGATGTTATCTTTGAGTCTTATATCCGACGAAGCAAATGTGGATAGTGCAACTATATCACCTCTTACATCCAACTGACCACTGCCACTCACACGTAATAATTTGGTCTGACCACTTCCCGATGTGATCAAAAATACATTTGAATTTGGATTGTATCCTGTTGGCCAACCAGTAGATCCGCTTAAATGTAAGTGCAATTGAGCATTTACATTATCAGAACTTACTATATTACCTATACTTAATAATCTTTGTCTTATTCCCAATACTCCCCACCCCGATTTACCAGATTGCCAAATTACATCTCTGCTTGGTAAAGCTGACGTGTTTATATGAGAACCAGAATAATAAATTGCAAAATTAGCAGCTGTACGTAAATAATTATTAGAAGTTTGCAATCCTAATCCAAATATAGATTGTCCAGATGAAGAGTTTTGAATAATATGTTCGCCTACAGCGGAAAATTGTAAAGGGTTATTAACTGTAATTCTACCCGCAGGCATACTACCTAAATTATTAATAGTACTATTTCTTACAATATAATTGGTAGATGCCAACGTACTTGCACCAGACCAATAAGTAAATTGATTTGAAGTGCCCGTTCCAGATACTAATCCCCCTAAATTCAAAGCATAAGATGCTGTTTTAGCACAACTAGCCGTACCATAAAATGCTACTTTTCTATTAGCGTTATAATGATTTGAAGCACTAATATAACCTTTTATACTAGCTGAAACACTTCCTGAAAAACGACCTCTTGAAGTTCCATTGAAACTACCAGTCAATTTAGAGTTTTTACTAATTATAGTTCCATACAAACTTCCACTAAAACTTCCACTAGCATTTGCTTTTTTGGTCAATATATACCCACTAAAACTGCCACTCAATGATCCAGATGTGTTGGATCTGCCTGTGGTCAATCCTTTAAAACTTCCTGTAAAACTACCTGTATTGATGCCATTAAAATTACCACTAAAACTACCTGAATGTTTTCCTTTGAAACTGCCTGTGAAACTACCTGTAAATGTGCCTCTTAATGTTTTTGCAGATCCTGAAAAACTTCCTGTGTATGAACCTGTTACCGATTTTAAAAACGTTACAATATCGCCAAATGTACTCTTCCGAGAATATAGATCATTTGACGAACCAGATTCAATTGTTAATATTAAATCTTTAGCTGTTAGTGTGTTATATCTTAATAAATCACTAATTTTTACTTGTTGTATTAAATTACAGGTGGTTGACATAATTACTTCCAGGCGTATATTTTAATGTACCATTTGGTTGGATCAATGCTATATTCACTCACAATATTAGTACTACTATTATAATCATATGTTTTAATACTAGTATATGTGGGAACTATTACCAATATATTGTTGGAACTTGAAGCAATACTACAAATTGGTTTAGTTTGATTATTAAAAAATGAAGATATATCAACTTCTTGATTAATAACAAATCGTCCATCATTTGATTGACATTTTAAAACCACTCTGATTATAGATGGTACTGATGTAAATCCATGAGAAAAAGAAAAGACATTTGAATTACGTGTATAAAAACTATTTGAATCAGTTGTGGTATTAAATAAAGAGGTTGTATAACCAGATATACCATCTGAATTAACGTAATTCTTCAAATCTGATAGAGTAGATTTTCTAGAATATTTTGAACCAGCTGTATTTTCTATAAGCATCAGTTGATCTGCAGCTTTTATATTATTATAGCTAGCAAGATCGCTGACTTTTATTAATTGGACATTTAAACTATTACACGGAGTTGCCATATTTTATAAATATAAAGTATTAAGAATAAGAAGCTGCGATTCTATTAATGAGAATTTCACTTCCCATTAATACTATAGAATATAGATCTCTAGATCCATTTGATGGATTGGTGGCCGATCCACCTGGCCATTTTAATGAATTAGGTGTACTTGTAGTCCAAGTAAATGATGTTCCGCCACTATTATTATAGAAATATAGATAACATACTTTTTTCTGTGTAAGATTTACATTAAATGTTTGAGCAGCTGTAGCAGTTAGATAAATCATATCATAATCATCAAAACTCAAATTGGTTGTTGCAGCTGCAACGGTAGCACTTACAGTTGTTTGATCTTTTTGATAATTGCCTTTAAAAGATCCAGTTATAATAGCACTATCCGTTTTAGAAATATATGAACCATTATCAACTTTGATACTTCCATATGAATATATCTTGCTACCACTGATAGATCCATACGCACGCATATCACCGCTACTAGATACATAAAATGTATTTGCAAAACTACTAGATCCATATTGAACCAATATAGCAGTTTGTTTATTTTCTACACCAACAGGCGCACCGCCTATAAAATTACCAGCTAATACAGATCCTTTAACGTTAGCAGCTTGATTACTGCCACTAAACATTCTGATTTGCAACTTAGCACGTAAATATTTGTCTATAGAACCACTTGGTTCAGCGGGAGGAGTTACACCTATACCAACAGAACCGTCTCTTGCAGCTGAATCTGTGTTTATGTATGGCCAAAAGTAAAACCCATTACGAATTTGTTTCAATGCTGCCATTGTACCAGCCAGATTTGTTGTTCTTGCGGTAATGGTGCTATTTTTAAGGTGATATGAACCTGTAGTAATACTAAATGTTAAACTACCACTGGTTGTAGATTGTAAATACCACTGATCTTGATTTGGATATCCAGTAGATCTATTTTTATTATGCAATACTAATCCCGATGAATTTGATGTACCCGATCCTCTGTTGACCACTACAAAATTGGATTGTGCGTATTTAGAAGACGCAGACAGATACAAATTAATTTGTCCAGATTCATTTTTGTAAAATAATGGAGCAGTTGTTAATCTATTTCCATCAAAATATGGTACAGCACTTGAACTATTTAAAGATCCTTTTAATAAATAAGAGGATGTCAATGAAGTAGTAGATGAATCAGCTGTTATGGCGTTTAAAGCATTATCAACTGTTCCAAGTACAGTTGAAGCTCTTAGTGCATATGAAGCGCTTGTGGTTCTAGTTGAATAACTGCTGCTTATAGCTTTACTTGAAGTAAGTGCGTAACTGCTTGAGAAAGAGGAATACTTTCCACTTCCATTGTAAGAATAACTAGCAGTACCATTTGTTCTTAGATTAGACCAATTCAAATATGAAGCTGTATCAGCAGTAGTTGACATACACATACTTGATGTTTGTGCGTAGCTACTGGATAGAGAAGACAATTCGCCAACTCCATTGTAAGAGTAACTAGATGTACCTATGAATGATGGTGATTCAATATAAACACTAGAGTATATACTAGCAGCAGAAATATTATTGAATGTACTGATACCTGAATTAGCTGTAACATTACCTGTTAATTTACCTTTTAAACTACCTGTCATTGAAATGGTACCACTACCAGAAAATACTCCGGAGAACCCATTTTGAGAATAAATTTTAGAACCAGATATAATTGATGGTGTAGTTGTTCCAATTGGAGAATTATCTATAGTTACACTACCAATAGACCCGTCATTTATAGCGACTAGATCTATTTCAGCATATGCAGCGTATAAATCATTATTTACGTCTACATTGTTAAATGAACTTTTACCTGTGCCAACTGTTACATTACCCAATAAACGACCTTTTAAACTGCCTGTTATACCAACGCTAGCTGTAATTTGTTCAATCTTAAAAGGTGTATTTTCAAGAACCAATCCATTGGGATAGTCTAAAATTGTTATTTGACTACTTAAACCATTTCCAGTAAAGGTAATATTACCACCGCCTCCAGTTGCCTGATTAACATCTATCGTTTTTGCATAGATTCCCAAAAATGTTGGCGCCGATGGATTGAATCCAATAGTAAGATAATCACTTACTATGGCTCTTTTAAATACGTTTGGTACTTTCTGACTTATGACTGAATAGTTGTCACCCTCAAAACTTCTAAAAGAACCTGTATAAGTATTGTTTGGACCTACGAAATTTAAGTTATTGAATGTGGTTAAAAGATCACCGGTCTTTGTTACAAAATTATTGACCGTAGATTTTTTAGTTGAATTGCTACTTACATTTTGTATGATCAAATAATCATTGTTTCCGATATTACCAGATGTTAATGTTGGTAATTCGGGAACGGTTCTACCTTGATTGGATACTATCGCCATAATATATTAATAATTATTAATCACCCAACATTTTTTAGTTTTTTTAATATAAATTTTACTAAACCGCTTCGAACAATGTCTTCTTCGTCGAATTTAAATACATAAATGCCATTATTTCTACTTTCTTCGTCGTCAAAAATGTTCATCATTGGTACAAATCCACTTTTACCATTGATATCACTTTGATCAGGATCACCACAGATAAATAACTTACTAAATTCGCCAACACGTGTTATCAATGTGGTTAACTCTTTTTTAGTCATATTTTGAGCTTCATCTGCTACGATACATTTAGCATTCCAACTTAAACCACGTAAGAAATTGATTGGAAATCCATGAATGCGTTCTTCTTTTTTCAACTTGTCAATGTCGTGTTTTGGCAATAATTCTTCTAACTTATCGATCAATGGCTGAATGTATGGACTCATTTTTTCATCCATTTCACCTGGTAAAAATCCTAATTTGCTATCACTACTTTCTACTATGCTTCGTACATAAACTATTTCACTCACTCTTTTTTGATTCAATAAGTTTAAACCGGCTAATATTGATGTATATGTTTTGGAAGTTCCAGCTGGGCCAGATATAAAGACTAGTTTGGTTGTTTTATTTTGTAGTAAATTTAATAATTCAATTTGTTTTGGGGTAAGAGATCGTTCATCTATTCTAACTGATTCTCTAATTTTTTCGTTTTGGTGAACCTTTGGACTTGTGTCTTTTTTCTTGCTCATTTTTTTGGTTTAGTTGTTGTTTAATGTTCAAAACACGACCGCAATGTTCATATATCTCAAAAGAGATGTAGTAATCATAAATACTATTTAAATTACTTTCAAAAGAATTGCGGTCTAATACTACTATGAAATCGGAGTCTTTAAAGTTAAAGACCTCTATCGCATTCAAATTGTTCTTCACCGCATAACATATTGACGAAACAACCTGTTCCATCAATTTAATTTTATTGATTTTAATCAAACTCTCCATCTGACCATAATCAGATGGCAAAGTTAATGAAGAGTATTTATCTGTCATCATATATAAGTATATAGGAAAAAATAAAGACGTTACCGAAGTAACGTCTTTTCAGAACCAATTTGGTTAAATCTTACTTTTTCTTTTTCTTTTTTACTGGTTTATCACTATCATTTTCAACCTTTTCTACTGAAGAAATAGTCGAATTTAACTGTTGTAACTTTTTTGCAGAAGCATTTTTCCAAGAACGAATTGTTTCTGGAGATGCATCTACGTATGTTTTGCTTATCTGCAACAAATCTAGTACTTCTTTTTCTGTACTAGCTGCGTTAATCTTCTGTTTCAGACCAAATATATTACCACTCATTATTTACCTTTCACTTCTACAATTTCAATTTTAGAACCATCTGGCCATCGTTTAAGAATTGAAGACCAATGATCATATTCAGTTTTAGCTTCATCCTTGGATGGATATTCCAAATCTGAAACTCGTCTGCCATCACGTAGGATTACGTACTTAATATTGCTGTCCATAACACTATCACTTTTAACTGTCATACTAATTTATAATTTAATATTTAAACGTGGTAATATATTTTCGAGTTCTAAGATTACCAGCCTTAGAACATAATCTAATTATACATACCGATGACAGGTGTGTCAACTTTATTTTAATCAACTTTTATTTACACCGAGATATTTATATAGATATGATAGCTTTATTGGAAGAAAATCAATTGTTAAATCCGAATTTATCTAAACAAGAAATTGATAATTTAAAAAAGTCCAAATTTACATTCGACCGAATGTTAAAAGAATTAGCTATTCTACACGAATGTATAGAAAATAACACTCTACATCTAGCAGAATTTAAACTAAGTGTTGGTACTCGTAAAACATTAAGAGAAATATACAAGAGCAATCGTCAAATTTCGGACATATCACTGTTAATAGAAGCCGCTACAGATCCAGTATCAACAGCTGATACTTCCAAAAATATATTATCACTGATCAATAAATTTCACGGTGATAATAAACAATACCTAGACAATTTTGGGTCCGATGAAAGACTAAAGGATACATCCATACCAAAAAATATTGGTGCCGAACCAAGCATTATTCAAAAGGCCGCATTAAAAACAAAAGAATTAGGTGGTAAAGCCGGTCAAATCGCAATGAACCTATTTCAATCGATTGTAGTAAATGCTTTAAATCGATTTGTAAATTGGTCATCTACATTAAAATCAGATATTTTAGATGCTAAAAAACAAGGATCAGCTTGGCAAATGATAATGTCCAAATTGGGTCCGAGTATGAAAATTGCAAAAAGAGCACCCGATGGATCCATAACATATGAGAACGATTCTTCTGGAACATCGTTGCTCAATAAATTACAAGATTTTACAAAGTTGAATCCAAAATGGACCAATACAATAATTGGTCTGTTAATCAACATTACAAAAATGTTATCAGTATCATTCGCAGGTGTTAGTATAGGTACATCATTGGTAATCGGCGTTTTAGTTGGTTTATTAATAAGAACAATTACTGGTCATTATCTCAAAAAAGAATCCTGGGGAGATGCGTTTAAAAAGGCATTAACAGTCACAGGTTTATCATTGGTTGGTGGATCACTTACAAAAGGATTATTTAGTTACTTCAAAGGCGGAGGATTCATTGATGGCGCTAAATCTTACTTTGTAGGCGCACCGGGAGCCGATCAGGTTTCAGATGCAGCTATATTGAGTGGAAATGTCAAAGTATCTGAAGTTGATGTATCAAAATTAATGGTGCCGGCAAGACCCGGAGCTGATACACCGTTGCTTTCTATTATCAGAAAAAATGCATCATTATATAAAAGTTTTAAAGAGATATCAGAAGAGTCAAATTATCCTGATATAAAAACATATCTTAGATTTGAGGACAACGAGGAAATCGCCGATGTTATAAACAGCGCTGGTGGATTACCTAAAAACTTATTAAATGTCTCTGCAGCAGATGTAACTAATGCGACAATTGCCGGAAAGTCTATAAAAGAACTTGGAAAACTCGCACTGGGCGGAGATGCAAATGCAGCTGAGGCATATATGAAAAAATTTTTGGTATCGGGTAAAGGAGGCGAAACTCAATATAGAATCTTGAAGACCGCATTGGATGCTGGCATCATTGACAAAGAAAAGTTTTTCTCGGGTGTTGGACCACAGGCACTTAATTTGAGTGCTCAATTAAGAGGCTACGTACCTGTGAGTATCAACGGTAAGAGTGTTATTGATTATTTAACACCCGAAGAAGCTTCAAATGCATATGCAGCTATGAGCATGGCTCAGTCTATGGGAAATCCGGTGAATACAGATGAGTTAGCCAAACTGGCTGCAAAAGCAGGTGAAACAGCGGTTCAAACAGTAAAAGAATCTGTTTACAAGAAGATGATTAAAAAACTATATATATAATATGAATGAAATAAATTACACCGAAGAGTTGTATAAAGAATTTTTAAATGAAGCTGGTTTTTTAGATAAATTAAAAGGATCGGTGGGTTTAGGTGGAAAAAAAGAATTGTCACCTAACGATCTAGAAATTTTGGATAAAAATGTAGATGCTCTTTTAACTAGTATTGCAAGTGAAATAGGATCAACCAAAGAAAATCTTATTAATGATCTTACAAATGGGCCAAGTAAAGATTTAATTACCCCCGAGATAATTCAATATGTAACACAATTGATAGATTTATCAAATAAGATTAAATCGGTAAGAAATACAACAGGCACTGCTGGCACAACAGGCACAACAGGCACTGCTGGCACAACAGGCACAACAGGCACTGCTGGCACAACAGGCACAACAGGCACAACAGGCACTGCTGGCACAACAGGCACAACAGGCACTGCTGGCACAACAGGCACTGCTGGCACAACAGGCACTGCTGGCACAACAGGCACTGCTGGCACAACAGGCACTGCTGGCACAACAGGCACTGCTGGCACAACAGGCACTGCTGGCACAACAGGTATACAAGGAAGATCTGGATATCAAAGTAAAAAGATTGATGATTTAAAATTTGGAGATGATATCGGAAATGGTACGATATTAAAACAAATAAATGTAAATAAAATAAAACAAGATTTTGATAATTTATATAACAATTTGCCAGTAGATGCCAAGAATGTTTTAAATAATATAACAAATGATAGTAAAATAATACCTAAAAATATAGAATTGCCTGTTAGACCTCCTGTTATAACAGAAATAGATGAATTATCTTACTGGGATGATAATAACAAAAAGAGTGAATTTATAAATAATTTTGAAAAAATAATAAATGTGATTGCACCGTCATTGGGTATTGAACCATATGAACTTAAAAAACTTTATATTATTTTACATAAAAATGGCATAGGTGACATTTTTAATAAATTATATGCAACATATATTGTATTAAAAGCTGGCAAATCTATAGAAGTTGCTTTTTCAAATGTATCATTGCCAAGTAATCCAGGTACTGTAGGCACCGCAGGCACTACGGGAACTGTAGGCACCGCAGGCACCGCAGGCACTACGGGAACTGTAGGCACCACAGGCACAGCAGGCACCGCAGGCACTACGGGAACTGTAGGCACATCAGGCACCACAGGCACTACGGGAACTGTAGGCACATCAGGCACCACAGGTGTATATGAAGATAAACTAACAACGGATGAAGTAAATAAATTTGGCGCGTATTATTCGCAATTAATTAGACTACAATCTGAATTAAAAAAAGGACTGAGTAAGAATTTACAATCAAATAAAGATGTAAGTAGATATTTTTCCGCTTTAAAAAATTCATTAGAATCATTAAAACTACTCGATTTCATATCAGTTGAAAATAAACCTATAGCTAAGAAATTAAAGAAAAAATTTATAAAACGATTTTTATGGGAATTAAATAATACTCCATCGATTTCACAAGTCAAAGATTTAATCGGTAAAATAAACGAACAAGAATCTGTAGGATCTGGAAATACATCAACCAATTTGTTAGCACAATCTACATCTATAATTGAAGCTATAAAGAAAAGTTTACCCGCAATGGTAATGTTACTAAAAGAAATGTCTAAAGGTAAAATATCTTCAGACGAAGATAAAATGTTAATGGGTGTTTTAAATAAATTTTTAAAAGCGATGGTTAATAAAAATGTACAAGATTTGGTAGTAGATCCTAAAGTAAAAAATGCAATCGTCTCTTTATCAAAATAACACAATATAATAATTTACAAAATAGATTATTAGATATGTATATGAAAATATTATGAGTGATGTTACTAAATTTACAGAACAAGAAATGCAAGAAATCGCAATCGTTCAATCCAAATATCAACAGAAGATATTTGAACTCGGTCAATTACAATTAGAAGAAATTGAGTTGGAACAAACCAAAACTGAACTAACTGATAGAAGAACTGCAATTCTTGCCGAGTGGAAAGATATTCAAAAACTAGAAGAAGGTCTATTGAATAATTTAGCCACGAAATATGGTGACGGCAGTCTCAATTTAAAAGATGGTACGTTTAAACCAGCTCCAAAACAACAGTAATAAAAAACCCGGTTTTAACACCGGGTTTCGTTTTATTTAGTTGGATCTCCTATAGAAGCTTCTTCTACGATAGCTTTAATTTCTGATTCAATCTCTTTCATTCGATCTTTATAACCAGATGCTACATCTTTAAAGTCTTTCTTAACGTGTAAAAGATCTTCGGTTAGTTGATATACTTTCTTTTCGGCTTCAGCCTTTGTTAGTTTAATATTACTCATAACTGTTTTAAGTCTATAATTTTTGTTACTGCTTGTATCGGTATATAACTAGTAACATAATTACCTGGATCTACATTTTTTAAATCTGGTAATTTACTTTTATCTAGTACTACTATAATACCCTCTCCTTTGTCTCTGTAATTGACCAAAGCAAACCTAGCTGCCAATTTAAAATCACTCGCTAAATAACTACCTGATATGTTTCGAGTATTTCCCCTACCCTTTGAAGTAACCTTACCAGTGCTCTTCAAAATATTATACTCTTTTTCAGACATTCCTCTATAAAGTTTAGTACTGTCTGTGGGAATTTTATCTAACTCATCAGCAATATACTGCAATTTTCCAGTTGGTTCCCATACCAGATAATCATATATGCTTGATTCGTATAATAAACTATATCTTTTCATTGCTGTATAAATATACTTATAGTTAATGGAAGAAGTTAATTTTCATCAAGTTAGCATAAACAATCACGATATAACTGTTTGGGCCAACCGATTTGTTGTGTTGAGACATCCAGAGAAATGTGATTTATACGAAGACGACTGTTGTAGAGAAAGAATTACAAAGTATTTAATTGAAGAAGGTTACATCAATGATAGTGGAGTATTGATTATTGATAGCTACATTGATTTTGAACCAGAATAAAATGGTGGACGTGGGTGGAGTTGAACCACCGTCTTTAACAGATAACCAATATCAGACTACACGTTTATATATTTTAAATTGTTTGGGAATAATAATAAAAAATATCTAAAAATATTACCCTTAAGATTTACTAATTTCTCGACCATTTGCGCAAATCAAACATTTGGTCTAGTCCGATAATTTACACCCAACACAAATATCAGACTTCAATGTGTCAGATGGTGCGACAACTTAGGCCGCAACGGCTACGTCATCATAAGAGAAGTCGTAGCTGATTACATTATCTTCAGCAGTTAATGTTGTAATAGATGTTTTAAAGAGGCCAACTATCATCCTCTACGTGCCTAACACTAGTGTACTATTAAATCGAAGCCAGTACACGCCCATAAAATTTTAAAGAACCGAAATTGGAGCGGGTAGCCGGAATCGAACCGGCACATCGACCTTGGCAAGGTTGCAGGCTACCACTACATCATACCCGCGCTCTCAACATTAATATATAGTTGAAACTCATCAACATACATTAATTTAAAATGGTGGACCGTAAGAGAATCGAACTCTTCCCTAAAGCTTGCAAAGCTCCCGTGCTACCACTATCACTAACAGCCCATTTAAAAATCAACCCTATCCTATCTGGATCAGATTCGTCCGGGTCAGACATACAGGGGTGTATCGTCATCCCTCACGCTGTTGGAGACAACCCCCAACACGCACATCATTATAAATTGATACCATAATTTTTACACCATTTTCTTATAGAATTATCCGATACACCATATTTCTTCCCAAGACTAACCATAGTATTTTCTTTAATTTCTTTTTCTAAGATTTCTTTTGAAGGTCTATCCGTTTTTCTTTTTTCATATCTTGGTTGATGTCTCCAATCAGGATTTATTTCCGATGGTTTAATGCGGTGTTTATTTAGAGAACGACCCGCAAATGTAGACGTTTGACTATGACAATTAGGACATAAAAGTTCTAAATTTTCAATTCTATTATCATCTGATATTCCATTTTTATGTTCTAATTGAAGAGTTAATTTTTTATTTCCCCAAATGCCATTATTTTTACAATTTGCACATTCATATTTTATTATATTAAATTTAATTAAACGTTTTTTTAATTCTGTTCTATTACAACATGAATTAGTTGTCAATTTTTTTAATAAATCTTCTTTTGTAACTCGTCTCGACCAGTTACTTGATTGTGTCCTAGAAAGAAAATGACTGGTATCAATTTGTAATTCATTAATTCTTTTTTTACACGTTTTAAAATTTCCACCTTTATTTTCCATACCAAAGTGCTTTAGTAACTCAGTCATAGTTTTGCTATTTTTTACTAAATTAATAAATTCTTCGTTTGAAATTTTCCAGATAATACTTGTTCTTTTTTTACTCATACATACATAAATATGTAAGAACAGAATGAAAGTTCGATTTTATCATTGAATATTTAATTAATTAAAATGGCAGGGGATGCTGGAGTCGAACCAACTTCTTCTCGTTCAAAGCGAGACATAATAGCCATTATACTAATCCCCCGTTAAATTGGTTAAATTGGTGCAGTAGGAGAGAATTGAACTCTCATTTCAAGTTTGGAAGACTCACGTAATAGCCATTATACCACTACTGCATTTTAATAAATTATTAGATATTCAGTCATCAAGTAATTTGATGTGTACTATGAACCACGGACAGGTAATCTAATTTCTCATAGCGCGGAGGCGAAGGGTGCTGCCCCCTCAGTGGCTTTTAAACCACGGCAGTTTAGCAAACTGCTGTAGAAACCTAACTATCTACGTCACCTCCATAAAATTGGCGGTTGATGTCCGTACTGCCCGGACCTCCGTTTTTACACGGACCTAGTTTTCAAGACTAGTGCAGCCAGCTTATATCTGCCTATCAACCATAAATTGGTGGGCATAGAGGGACTTGAACCCCCACGGATTTCTCCACGAGCTTCTAAGGCTCGAACGGCTGCCAATTACGTCATATGCCCAATAAAAGATGGTCGGAGTGATAGGACTTGCACCTACAGGTCTTTCGATCCAGTTCCCAAAACTGGCCCGCCCCTATTTACGGACTACACTCCGATTAAAATGGTAGGCGGTAAAGGATTTGAACCTCTGGCCTTGACCGTGTAAAGGTCCTGCTCTTCCACTGAGCTAACCGCCCATTTAAAAATCGTTAATTACTTATTTCCAATTATCGCCAGTTGGGTTCTGCACTAAAC
>SXGQ01565483.1_pt1 | contig 67310 bp, 69 predicted proteins | sample 3178371 | NCBI WGS metagenome assembly SXGQ01 (sample SAMN11356859, study PRJNA531348) | freshwater metagenome | isolation source: freshwater sample F1-20 | place: China: Fuxian Lake, Yuxi | collected 2017-12-25
CGGTAATAATCAAGTCCTCTGACCAATTTTTCATTCACGGTGAAAGGTATGTTGAGCGCCTGTAAACCAGACTGCACAACTTCAAAATGTAAACGAGCAGAATCGCTATAAAACTGGGAAATCTTGGGAGCATTAGCGATGATCTTTTGATCTTCGGGACGCTTTGAGTCCAGAACCCGCAGCGCATTTTTCGCCAAAGTCACTTTGCTTGCATCAGAAAGTTTGTCAATGTTCTCGTTGAAGTACGTTTGCAAGGCACTGACGAAACTTTGGCGATCACCAGGCTCGCCCAAACTATTGAGATATAAGTGAACTTGTTGTAAACCCAATCGCTGAAAGAAGTTCCAACCGAGTGCAATAACTTCAACATCGAGATATGGGTCATTGGCACCAAGTACTTCGATACCAACTTGATCAAATTGACGGTAACGACCACGCTGAGGACGTTCGTAGCGGAAGTTCGGCCCGGAGTACCAAACCTTCCAGGGAGTGGACGGACGATGTTGAACAAAGGCTCGGCACACACTGGCGGTCTGTTCGGGCCGAAGGGCCACATGACGATCGCCTTTGTCAACAAAGTCGTACATCTCTTTGGTGACGATGTCGGTGGCTTCGCCGACTCGGTTGAAAACTCCGATGTCCTCAAGCAGAGGCGGAATGATTTGCCCGTATCCAGCGGCTGACACGGTTTCAGCGAAGGCATTCACGAACTGCCGCCAACGGGCAGATTCGGGAGGAAGGATGTCGCGCATCCCTGGGCTGGTTTGGAACTCGGGCACGAGTACTCAGGCTAGCGGTCGCTGAGACCTGCCCTAGGGAGATTAGGCCTCGCGTGGCACGATCACTGAGCGAATATCGGTCACTCGTCGTCTTCGTCGTGCGGGCGCCCGGTACCCGAGCGATAGGCGTCGTAGACCCCGTCAATCTTTTTGATTGTTCGCAGTACCGCTTCAAGATGGCCAGGGTCGGCTAACTCAAACTCAAAGCGCATCTTCGCGACACGGTCTCCCCCAGTGTGGGTGCTGCACGCCACGATGTTGACGTGCTGTTCGGACAGCCCATTCGCCACATCGCTCAGGAGGCGTGACCGATCAAGGGCGACGACCTCAACGCTTGCTCGGAACACAGTTCCGATCGAAGAACCATCCCATTCGACGTCCACAAGGCGTGAAGACTGATCATCGGCAAAGGTTCCGGCATTGGCGCAATCGGACCGATGGATGCTGACTCCGCGACCTCGCGTGATTAATCCCATGATTTCGTCTCCGGGAACAGGGGTGCAGCACTTCGAGAGCCGAACAAGCACATCATCAAATCCTTCAACATGGATTCCAACGTTGTTGCCGCGACGGCGGAAATCTTCGGGACGCAACACTGATGCGGGAAGTCGTTCTTCGGAGTTTGAATCTTCAAAGCGCAAGGCAATTCTCTGTGCTAATTGAGTTGCTTCAACATGGCCTTCACCGATGGCTGCGAGCAATGTATCGAGATCTTGGTAGTTCAACGATTCCATCTCGGCGGTGAGGTGAAAACTTTCCATGACTCTGTTGACAGGAAGTCGGACACGTCGAAGTTCTTTTGAAAGATCTTCCCGGCCTGCCTCAATGAGGTCCTCGCGCTTTTCACGGGAGAACCATTGCTTAACTTTATGTCGTGCTTTGGGCGAAGCGATGAACTCAAGCCATTCACGTGATGGACTTGCTGATTCAACCTTGGATGTAAAAATCTCGCAGGTGTCGCCTGATTTCAATTGGTGGGTCAGTGGGACAAGTCGACCATTGACTCTGGCTCCGATACATGCATTCCCGATTGCTGTGTGGACCGAGTAGGCGAAATCAACTGAACATGAACCGAGTGGTAAGGCGATGACGCGCCCTTTGGGAGTAAATACAAAGATTTCATCTTGATCAAGATCTGTCTTCAAACTCTCCATGAACTGAGCAGGGTCGGCGATATCGCTTTGCCAATCAATAATGCGATTGAGCCAATCAATGTCGGGTATTTCGCTATCGTCTTTGTAAGCCCAGTGGGCGGCGACTCCCCATTCAGCCCGCTGATGCATTTCACGAGTACGAATCTGAATTTCGAGTGGTTTTCCACCGGCGCCGATGACAGTTGTATGCAGACTCTGATATAAATTGAATTTAGGCATAGCAACGTAGTCCTTGAAGCGACCGACAATAGGCTTCCAAGTTCCGTGGATACATCCCAATGCCGCGTAACAATCTTTGACAGAGTCGACAACGACGCGAATAGCCATGATGTCAAAAATTTCGTCAAACTCTTTACCTTTTTGAATCATCTTCTCGTAGATACTCCACAAATGTTTCCCACGCCCGGTGACATCAGCGTCAATATTGAGTTCAGATAATTTAGAACGAACGTCAGACATCGCTTTGGCGAGATAGACATCGCGTTCAGGACTACGGCTGCTGACGAGGTGATCAAGCTCTGCATAACGCTTGGGGTACATTGAGGCAAATGCCAAATCTTCTAACTGTTGCTTGAGACCTTGCATGCCGAGACGATGAGCAAGTGGCGCGTAAATGTCAAGAGTTTCGCTGGCAATACGCTGTTGTTTTTCGACTGGCATGGCAGCGACCGTGCGCATGTTATGTAAACGGTCCGCTAACTTTATGATGAGTACTCGCAAGTCTTTGGCCATCGCGACCAGCATCTTGCGCATGGTGGCTGCTTGTTGCTCCTCTTTTGAGTCAAAGCGAATGCGGTCGAGTTTGGTGACGCCGTCAACGATGGCGGCCACTTCAGGTCCAAAGTCGCGTTCAACATCGGCGACTGTGATTTCGGTGTCTTCGACGGCGTCGTGCAACAAAGCGGCCATCACGGTGGTCTCGTCAAGCCCGATATCGGCGACGATCTTTGCAACTGCTAGGGGGTGATTGATATAGCCCTCACCACTTTTTCGAGTCTGCTGGGAGTGGGCTGTACGTGCAGTCTCAAAGGCCTTGGTCATTAAAGCGGTTGAAGCCTTCGGGTGCCTCCGACGAAACGACTGCAATACGGGGGCCAACTCGTCACCTGGCGAACTGTGCTGGCGCCTCCAAGGAAGAAGACGAGTCACTGTTGCCATGGGCTAAGTATCGCAGGAAGTCATCACGAACGGGTGGTTATGCTCCGCCGGTCAGGCTACTAATTCAGTAGGTGAAGAGTGCTTCGACGGCGATTCCATCGAGTTTGGCGCGACCTTCAAGAAATGGCAATTCAATCAAGACTGCGAGGGCGACGATGTCTCCCCCGAGTGCTGAAACCAAACGACAAGTCGCAGCAGCAGTGCCACCAGTTGCGAGGACATCATCAACAACCAATATTCGTTCGCCTGGATGAATGGCATCACGGTGAATTTCTAGTTTGTCCGAGCCGTATTCGAGGTCGTATTCCTCACGGACGACGGCCCAAGGGAGTTTCCCGGCTTTGCGTACTGGAACAAAACCAGCGCCGAGGGCGACCGCTATTGGCGCGCCAAGAATAAAGCCACGAGCTTCAACGCCAATCACCCGCTGAATATTCGACTCGGAAAAGCGTTCGGAGATCTGTGAAATCGCTTCACGAAAGGCCGGGCCATCACCGAGTAGGGGCGTGATATCTCGAAAAGTCACTCCCGGATTTGGATAATCCTCAATTGAACGAATGAGGTTTTGCATTGATTCAGTACTCATGATTAACGACGACGCTTTTTACGTGGACGAGGTGGGTGGGTTAAGAGTGTTGTCGATGAAGGTGAAACCTGACTGGTTTGAGCCGAATCATCGGAATCACTGGTTTGACGACGAATTGATTTGGCTCCGGTGGCTCCACCAGATATCACCATGTGAGCCAGTTCGGCACCAGTGGCATGATCGCCAATGAGGTTTTTATAGCGGGCTTCACGCTGTTTAAAAATAGCCAACAATGGTGAAGCGATGTAGATTGAAGAATACGAGCCAGTGATCAAACCGACGAGCAAGGCAATAGCGAATTCACGCAGTGCAATTGCGCCAAAGACACCAGATCCGAGAACCAATAGCGACACCACTGGCAAAACTGCCGCTAACGATGTGTTCAGTGAACGCATGAGCACTTGGTTCATGGAAACATTGGTGATGTCAGCCATTGAAGTGCGTGACACTCCAAACTTTTCTAAGTTGTCCTTGACCTTGTCAAATACCACGATGGTGTCGTACAACGAGAATCCAAGAATTGTCAAGAAGGCGACGACAGTTGCCGGGGTCAACTCAAAACCTATTATTGAGTAGATACCCACGCTGATCAAGACGTCATGCAACATAGCGATAATTGCGGCTATTGCCATCCGCCACTCAAAACGCCACGCAATATAGATGCCGACCAAAACCATAAAGGCGATCAAGGCACGTATGGCCTTTTCGGTGATTGCACGTCCCCAAGATGAACTCACCGAGCTCACCGAAACTTCGTTGACATCGACCTGCGCCTTGCTTGCAAGGTCACTTTGCACCTTGGTGCGAACCTCAGAAGTTTGGTCACCCACTTGGATCCGAATCGATGTGGTCGTTCCGCTGGTCAAGTTTTGAATCTTGGCGTTTTCAGTTGGAACACCGTTGTCCTCAAGAACAGATCTGGCAGCGTCAATATCCATCGCCGGGCCGCCAGGCACCTGCCAAGCGACTCCACCTTCAAAGTCGATACCTAGGTTGAGCCCTCGAGAAAACAATGATCCCAAGGTCAGCATGATCAAAGTAATGGAAATTGCGAAACCAATTTTTCGCTTTCCAAAGAAGTCAAATGACGTTTCGCCGTGGTAGAGCCGTCCAAAAATTCCGCGACGGGAAGTGACGAGGTCATTGCTCATGGCGCACCTCCAATTGCATTCACAGTGTTATCAATTCCAAAGAGTCGACCGCGTTGAAAGCGTTTCGTCCGAGCGATCATCAACATTGTTGGTCGGGTAAAGAACCAAGCAATGACGATGTCACATAGCGTTGACAATCCGAGGAAGAAGGCGAAACCACGGACAGATCCGACTGTGAGGTACCACAGGGTGAAAGCACCGATGAGCGAAACGATGTCCGCTGCTAGGATTGTTCTCCACGCTGACTTGAATCCGCGCTCGGCAGAGTTCTTCAACGTGCGACCCGATTTGAGTTCGTCTTTCAACTTTTCAAAGAAAACCACGTAGGAGTCGATGGTGACGCCAACCGACACGATGATTCCAGCGATACCAGCCAAACTCAGTGCTAGTCCGTTCGTTGTTGAAAGTAGTGAAATCACATTCCATTGAACGAGACCCGACAACGTAATGCCGAAAACAACAATTAGGGCAAGAAGTCGGTAATACAGGATCATGAAGAGCAACACCAGAAGGACGCCGATCAAACCAGAAACGATCGCGGCATTCAGTGAATCTTTGCCCAATGTCGGCGACACGATCTGGACGGCTTGCACTTCAAGGCGAACTGGTAAGGCTCCACTCTTCAAAACGCGAGCCAAATCTTTTGCTTCTGATTCCTTGAAGTTGCCGGTGATATCAACGCCACCGTTGAATGACGGCTGATTGACACTCGGGGCAGATTGGACAACTCCGTCGAGGACAATGGCCATACGTCCAGTGGGACAAGTTGTTGACTTGGCAAAACACTGCGCAGCACCGACGTTCCAGAGGTCGGCTCCAGCTATACCGCTCTTCAGAGTGACACGCACTCCCCAGCCACCCGAGATGATGTCAGCCTGAGCGTCGTTATTGAAAACCTCACCCGACGCAAAAGACGGCCCGAGCTGATAGACCTCTGAACCATCAGTGTTCTGCACGATGACGGTGGCATTCGGGTCTGTTGGTTCACCCATTCCTAATGGGGCTGTCGTTGAGTCGGCGACATCGGTTCCGACAGGGTTCTCAGAACCAAGTGGAACGTCGGTCCCCGACGGAAGCGACGATGAAGAGTCTGTTGTGACCACGGATGTGGCGGGCACGGTTGTTGAGCCATCAGTTGGCACTGATGTTGCGGCTTGTGGGAAAGTGCGCGATGGTCCACCAGGTGCAGTTGTCGTCACGGCGAGTGATGTCGTCGCTGCCGGCGACGTCGTTGAACTTGATGTTGCCTCTGTTGTTGAAGTAGGTGTTGTTACATCATCAGCGAGGGTCGTTGACGAGGCATCAGCAACAGTGGTACTTGAAGTATCTACTGGAGTATTCGGAGCGGCTAACAGAACTGGGCGAAGCAGAACCGCACCAGTTACTTGAACCAAGCGCAGTGCTTCATCTTGGTTGTCAACCCCAGGCAAGTTGACAACAATCGCGTCTCCTTGCCGAATGATCTCGGGTTCGGCGACTCCGAGCGAATCAACACGCTCGCGAATACGCTCAACAGCAAGATCAAGGCTGACCGAATCGTACTCGCCAATTGGCTCTTGAGTAACAGAAATTCCGCCCTTCAGGTCGAGGCCGAGTGCAGGTTTGTTGTCAGCGACGAGGTTGCCAGCGAGAGAACTGAATACAACTACTAAAAGTCCAACGAGGGATGTAACTAGACGACGAGTCATAGCAGTTGAAGTCACTCGCTGTCGGGTTCGGTTGACCCAGCAGCGATATCTCCACCAGCTGGTTCGACAGCAGGATTGATTCGGCGCAAGAGCGAAGACCGTGACACACGAATCTCGGTACCTTCAGCAATTTCAAGCCACACAACATCGCCGTCAATGGCGTTCACGAAACCAAAAATTCCGGCGTTCGTGATGACCTCGTCACCTTCGCCGATGGCGCGCTGTAACTCTTGGGTCTCCTTGAGACGTCGACGCTGTGGGCGAATCATCAAGAAGTACATGGCGGCACCGATGGCCCCCATAAACAACAGAGTCACGACAAAACTTCCACCGCTGTTTTGCGACGTTGTTTCTTCGGCGAGCAGTGCGGACACGGAATGAGGAGTGAACATGTTTTTCCCTAAGATCGAGGGGCTAATAACCCGTAGAACTCTAGTCCGTAGGGCATCAATTTAAGGACTCGCCGAGGTGCAAAAAGCACCAATTCAGGTGTTTACCCCCAAATCGCCAGAATTTCTTGGCGCAAAATGTGGAGACGGCCTTGGCCGATCGCTTCTCGCATGTCCTTCATCAGATTGAGGGTGAAGGCGATGTTGTGCAGGCTCAAGAGGCGGGCTGCTGTGGGCTCGTTGACCTGGAAGAGGTGGCGCAGGTATCCCCTGCTGTGTCGCTGGCACACATCACACGAGCACGCATGATCAATGGGCGCTTCACTGAGCGCATGGCGTTGATTCTTAATGTGCAATTTTCCAGTGCTCGTCAGGGCTGTTCCATGGCGTCCAATACGGGTTTGCATGACACAGTCAAATTGGTCAACCCCGAGCCAAACTGCTTCAACCAATGAAGCTGGATCACCAACGCCCATCAAATAACGCGGGCGGTCCGAAGGTAGATGAGCGATTGCCGAAGCCAACGCCGGAATCATCTCCTCGCGAGTTTCTCCGACCGACAAACCACCGATGCCATAACCATCAAACCCTGAACGATCGTCAGTTGTAATTGCAACGGTTCGTTGAGCACTTTCGGCCCGCATCGCAATATCGGTTCCGCCTTGAACGATCCCGAATAAAGACTGATCTGTGCGTTGGTGTGCAGTGTGAGCCCGCTGAGCCCACTTTGACGTACGTTCAAGGGCTAATCGAATCACTGGCTGTGGCGAGGGAAGCGGTGCACAGACGTCGAGCACCATTTGAATATCGGCTCCGAGTAACTCTTGAATCGCCACAGCCGACTCGGGACTAAAGCGATGCTGACTTCCGTCATATGTTGATTTGAAGGTCACCCCGTCATCATCAACTTGTGGATTCAGTGAAAAGACTTGGAAGCCACCTGAGTCAGTCAAGGTCAGACCGCGCCAACCGGCAAACTTGGCGAGTCCTCCAAAGTGAGCGACGGTTTCGGCGCCAGGACGCAACATCAGGTGATAGGTATTTCCCAAAACGATTTCCGCTCCAAGATTTTCATAGTCAGCAGCGCTGAGATATTTGATGGCGCCGCGCGTTCCGACGGGCATAAATGTCGGAAACTGGTACGACCCTTTTGCGGTGGTTGCTCGACCGGTACGCGCCGCACCTTCAGTAGCGGTGATTTCTAAAGTAACAGGATGCATCTCTAACTCTCTTCGGCATGACGATTGAGCAACATAGTGTCGCCAAGTGACAAGAAACGGTAGCCATTCTCAAGCGCACTCGCGTAGATATCTCGCCATCGATCTCCGATAAATGCCTCAATCATCAACAACAATGTGGTTTTCGGTAAGTGGAAATTAGTCATCATGAGATCGACGCATTGCCAGTCAAAACCGCGGTGAATGAAAAGGTTGGTACGTCCAGATAGTTCGTGACGAGACGCTGCGCTTTCGAGTGCCCGTACTGCCGTAGTGCCAACGGCAACTACACGTTTGGCATCGTGAACTTTGGCCATGACTTCTTCACTGACTGAGTAGTACTCAGTGTGCATTTTGTGGTCAAGAGGATTGTCGGTCTGAATAGGTTGGAAGGTGTCAAGTCCAACAACTAACTCAACCCGCGCAAAATCAATGTTTTGATTGCTGAGGGTCTGCAATAGATCTGGGGTGAAATGCAATCCCGCAGTTGGCGCAGCGGCTGAGGCGGGACGCCGTGAATAGACCGTTTGGTAACGCTCAGTTTGTGGAAGTGAAGTCGTGATGTACGGGGGTAATGGGATCTCACCGATACGGTCAAGAAAACTCAATACATCGTCGTAGAAACACAATTCAATTTCAAATGAGTCGCCACTTTCTAGGCGACCGTGAAAAATACATTCACTGCCCGTGTCAAGATGACGAAGAACCTCGCCACCCTTGAGTTTTCCGCCAGGCTTCACCAATGCCGACCAGCGACGCGAGTCCGATGTGAGTGGATCAAGGAGCAAGACTTCGACGCTGCCCCCACTGGAACGATTAAGACGTAATCGACCAGGAATCACTCGGGTGTCGTTGACGACAAGTAGATCATCCGGTTGTAGATATTCAGGAAGATTAAAAACTTGACGATGAGAGATACTTAGTTGACCCTTTTGCCGACCTTGATCAACAAGTAAGCGAGCGTGGTCTCGCGGTTCGACAGGAACTTGGGCAATCCGATCCTGAGGAAGGTCGTAATCGAAATCTGACAGTTCCACCCGAAGAATTCTAGGAGAACAATCCTGGAACTTGATTCGGGGCATCCAGTCCGAGGTGAGCCCATGCTGAGGGCATGGCCACTCGCCCACGCGGTGTTCGCGCGATAAAGCCTTGTTGGATCAAAAACGGCTCGTACACATCTTCAACAGTTTCGGACTGTTCGCCGACTCCGATAGCCAACGTTGACAGACCAACTGGTCCCCCGTTGAACTGCTGACACAAGGAAGACAAGATTGCTCGATCGACTTTGTCGAGTCCTTGGTGGTCAACACCAAAAACTGCGAGACCTTCGTCGGCGATGGTGCCAGTGATCTTGCCGTCACCGCGTACCTCAGCAAAGTCGCGCACGCGACGCAAAAGACGATTGGCGATACGCGGAGTTCCTCGACTACGGCGAGCAATCTGGTGTGATCCGTCTTCGTCAATTGACACGTTAAGGATTCCCGCAGCACGACGAACGATTGCGTGTAATTCGTCATCATCGTAGTAGTCGAGGCGAGAAACTAGTCCGAAACGATCACGTAATGGTCCGGTGATCATTCCGGTTCGTGTCGTTGCGCCGACCAGGGTGAACTTTGGTAGTGCCAAACGAATACTCGATGCGGCCGGACCTTTGCCGACAACGATGTCAAGTTTGAAGTCTTCCATTGCTGGATACAAAATTTCTTCAACGACCCGGCTGAGTCGATGTATTTCATCAATAAAGAGGACGTCCGAGGGTTCAAGTTTGGTCAAAATTGCTGCGAGGTCGCCAGCGCGCTCAAGGGCAGGTCCAGAGGTGATGTGCAAGCGCACTCCCATCTCGGCAGCGATGATGCTCGAAAGCGTCGTCTTGCCTAATCCTGGAGGACCGGCGAAAAGTAAGTGGTCGGCCGCTTCGCCCCGCCGGCGAGCGGCTTCAAGAACGATGCCCAACTTCTCTTTGAGTTCACGTTGCCCAATGAATTCTTCAAGATGCCTTGGCCGTAAACCTGATTCATCAGACTCTTCAATGACATCTTGATCTTGAATGTGTGGATTGAGAAATTCATCCCGCACGACGAGCTCCTAACGCTTGTAAAGCATCTCGCAACAAACTCTCGGCTCCATCTTGTACTGAAACATCGCGGAGTACTTCTCGAATTTCTGATTCGATGTATCCAAGACCTAACAAGGCTTCGCGCACATCGGAAATGACACTCGGTTTTGTGCCATTGGATGGTTCGTAATTGTCAAGAATGGGTAACGACAATCGGTTCTTGAGTTCAATGAGCAATCGTTCGGCAGTTTTCTTACCGACACCTGGAACCAGTGTGAGAGTTGCAAGATCGGAAGATGCCACAACTTCAAAGAGCGTGACTGGCGACAAGGTGCCAAGGACTGCCATGGCCAGTGATGGGCCGACACCATGAGTTGCCAGCAGAATCTGGAAAGTATTTTTCTCGTCCCGCGTCAAGAAACCAAACAACGTCTGGGCATCCTCGCGAATGTGATGATGAATGTACAAAAAGGCCGGCGAAGTTGGTTCGAGCTCGGCCAATGTGCGAGGCGTGACTGTGACGAGATATCCCACGCCGCTGACCTCTATCAGCGTTGTTCCTTCGCCGTGGCGTTCAAGGATCGTTCCGCGCAATGAACCGATCATGTTTGATGTTCGTTCATATCAGGCTGACTTTCTGCTTCGAACGCGACCATGAATTGATTCGGCCCCAGCGGACATGAGTTTTTGATGCATGGGAGCCACAGCAAGATGACAAAGTGCTAAGGCTGCAGCATCGGCGGCGTCTGCCGGTTGCGGTAGCGATTTCATCCCAAGTCGAACCTGCACCATTCGCTGCACTTGCAACTTGTCGGCACCTCCCCAACCGGTAACGGTTTCTTTGACTTGATTTGGGGTGTATTGCACGACGGTGCAACCCGCTGCTGATGCTAGGGCTAAGGCGAGACCACTCGCCTGACCGACACTCATAGCCGTTCGAACATTGACCTGAAAGAACAACTGCTCAACGACCACGGTCTGCGGTTCAAACTCGCGCAACAAGTCGCTGATGTCGCTGAGTAGGCTGGCGAGCCGCTCGGGTAAAGGCATGGTGGGTGGGGTTCGTAAGACCCCGAGGGAAACAGCGCTGACTGATTGTGGACCCTGGGCGTCAATTACGGCATATCCGCAACGGGTCAGACCTGGGTCGATGCCAAGAACACGATGGACAGCGTTCTTGGTCGACATATTGTCGTTCGGTACGAACATGCGTACGATCATAACGGATTGCTCGTCCCATGTCGTGGAACATGGCAATGTTGGGAATGCGAAAAGAAAGAAACTTTGGTCAAAAAGCAACTCAGTCACTGCTAGTGATCGGGTTCATTGGGTCACTAGTGGCCTGTTCGAAATCCACCAGCTCTGAAGTCAGTGCCCCAACGACAGACGGTTCCCCAGGGACTGCGGTTGATGGCGCAGACTCGGTTCAGCCAGCATGTGATCAGCCTGGCGTACTGACTTGCCTGTTGCCGTGGCCGGACAATCGCTTAACGGTGCCAGATTTCAATACGCCAACTGGTCTCCGTTTGGCGATTCCTAGTGACGCAACACCCATCAATGTAGAAGGCGTCGCGCTTGATGTAACTGATCAAAATCGTGGTGATGGATTCTCGCCAAACTCAATGATTGTTTTCGCTGCTCCTGATGTGGACTTGGCAAAAAGTGGCGTTCCTGACTCAACAGCTATTGAGGATTCATTATCAAACTCAAATCCGATTTCCCTGCGTGATCTAGACACGGAGACTGACTGGCCTTTCTGGGGAGAACTAGATGAACCTTCGGGTTTGGTTACTCTTCGTCCAGCCGTGGCGCTGACCGAAGGTCATACATATCAGGTAACGATTGGTGCGCTCGTCACGAATGAGGGTCAACCAGTTGAAATAGATGCGAACAAGCAACAATGGCGCTTCACGGTTGCAAGTGAAGAATCGTTGTCAAGTCGTTTGCTGTACGAGCGTTCAGTGGCATATGAGCAGATCGGTGATGGGGTTCCAAAATTTACAGTTGACACTGTGACGCCAGGAGACGTTCAAACAATTGACGGCACCTTAGAGATTCCGAACTTTCTTGATAATGATGGTTCGCCTGGTGGAAAACTGTTGTTTGATTCGGCGGGGAACCCGTCACTAAACCCCGAGCATCCAACGTATGAAGCGGCGTTTCGTTGTGTGGTGCCCAATGAAGTCTCTAGCCCAGTTCCAGCCTTGTTGTACGGACATGGTTTGTTGGGGTCGCGCAGCCAGGTTGATTTCTTTGGAGCATTTGCTGGCCAAGGTCTGATTGGCGCATGTGCCGTCGATTGGTTAGGAATGGCCACTGAAGACGTTGCAAATTTGGCAGGCATTTTGAGTGACATGAGCCGTTTTAACGAACAGGCCGATCGAATGTTGCAAGGGATCATCGCGTTTCAGATGCTCGGACGCCTCACGAACAGTCCGCTGGGGTTTGTGTCTCATCCAGCATTTCAAAATAATGATGCTTCACCCATCTTTCAAGCTGACGCAACTGTTTTTGTCGGAAACAGTCAAGGTGGAATATTGGGTGGTGCAGCGACTGCAATATCTTCCGAATGGAGTCGTGCAGTGTTAGGTGTTCCCGCCATGAACTATTCACTTCTCTTGCCACGGTCGAGCGATTGGCCTGAGTTCCAAGCGATCTTTGACAAGGCATATACGAAAAATGAGGATCGATTGTTGACACTCGCACTGGTGCAACTTTTGTGGGATCGCGGTGAAAATGGTGGCTACGCACAACATCTCACTGCTGATCCGTACCCCGGACTTGAATCCAAGAATGTTCTCCTAGTTGAAGCCTTCGGTGATCATCAAGTTGCCAACGTCGCGACGGAAGTCTTCGCGCGCACGATTCAAGCCAAACTAGGTGCACCTGCGCTTCGAGATGGTCGCAGTTTGTCAAAGACTCCGTTTTGGGGAATTGATCCGATTGATGGGTACCCCTTTGACGGATCAGCGTTGGTCGTGTGGGATTACGGAACTCCTGCCCCTCCAGTTGGTGCGGCTATACCCACCGATCCAGAGTATGGCCGCGATCCGCATGGGGCAGGTAGCGACGAGCCGCTCGTGTTGGTTCAGGCTCTTGGTTTTTTGCTTGACGGCCAATTGCTGAACGTCTGTGGTGACGGTCCCTGTATTGGTACGCAAATTGACGGTTAGTCGGTTACGTCATTCAGCACTTTTTGATGGCAGCAGTGATGTCGTCGACTGAACGGAAGGTCAGGCCAGCAAGCGCACGATGCGCGTACACGATCTTGCCTTGACGGTCGACAACGAAAACGCTACGGCGGGGAAAACCAAGAGGTCCAAGCGTGCCATACAGGGCCGCAACTTCCTTGTTGACATCAGCTAAGAGTGGAAACTTGAAACCATATTTGCCAGAAAAGTCTTCGTGGCTCGAAACATCTTGTGCCGATATCGCTAGGACTTGCGCCTCCAGCTGTTCAAACTCAGATAGTTCGTTGTTGTACGTGTTGAGTTGCTTGGTACAAACCGGGGTGTCGTCGCCTGGGTAGAACACAAGAACTACTGGCTTTCCGCTGTAGTCGCTAAGTGAGTACGACTTACTAGCCGTACCGGGTAGTGAAAAGTTGGGTGCCTGATCGCCTACTGAAATGCTCATCCAAGTGACTCCATAATCTCGTCGCTGATATCAAAATTGGCATAAACGTCTTGTACGTCATCGTTATCTTCAAGGGCATCCATGACCTTCATGATCTTGGCTGCAGTCTCTGCATCGGTGACTTCAATGATCGTTGAAGAAACCATAGTTGATTCAGCAGATAGAACTTCGATACCAGCAGTCTCAAGTGCTGTCTTGACGTCGTAAACAGCGTTGGGCTCGCTCAGAATCTTCCACGATGATCCGTCGCGACTGATGTCGTCAGCGCCAGCGTCAAGGGCGAGCAACATGATTTCATCCTCGCCGGTGGTGCCAGCAACATAAATGACTCCGCGGCGACTGAATTGCCAGCCCACGGCACCAGGTTCGGCCATCGCCCCACCCAATTTTGAAAAGATGTTACGAACATCAGCACCGGTACGGTTGCGATTGTTGGTCAGGGTGTCGACCAACATGGCGACTCCACCTGGTGCATAACCCTCGTAGGTAATCGACTCGTAGTTTTCGCCATGGGCTTCGCCAGAGCCTCTCTTGACGGCACGATCAATCGCGTCATTTGTCATCTGGCCTGCTTTGGCTTTTTGAATGACAGTGCGCAATGTCGCATTTGAGTTGATGTCGCCACCGCCTTCGCGTGCCGCAACTTCAATCTGTCGAGCGATCTTGGCGAATAACTTTCCGCGGGCTTTGTCGGCTGCGCCTTTTTTATGTTTGATTGTCGCCCATTTGGAATGTCCTGACATGATCTACCTCACCTGGGTCGAATTTGATTCGTGAACAATGGAAATGAAGATTTCGTGAACCCGTAAATCGGGAACAAGTTCGGGATGAAATGAACTTGCTAACACAGTGCCTTGTCGCACCAGCACTGGGTGGCCATTGACAGTTGATAAAACTTCAACGTCGTCACCATGCTTTTCAATAATGGGGGCGCGAATAAACAAGGCGTGAAAGGGTACGTCAAAAGATTTGATATCAATGTCTTGTTCGAAGGAATCATTTTGTCGACCGTAACCATTTCGGCGAACTTGAATGTCCATCGCGCCCAGCACGATTTGATCGGGCCGTCCGTCAATAATCGAATGTGCCATCATGATCATCCCGGCGCAGGTTCCAAAAACTGGAAAACCATCATCAATTTTCTTGGTCAAGGTTTTCCCAAGTCCCGAAGCGACGAGAAGATTGCTCATCGTGGTGCTTTCACCGCCAGGAATGACCAAACCATGTACTCCGTGAAGGTCGGACTCGGTCTTGACTAAACGAACGTCGGCATCAAGAGCGTTCAGATGTTGAACGTGCGCGTCAAACGCTCCTTGCAGTGCAAGGACGCCAATCGTGGCTCGAGCGTTCACCTGGGGGCCTCATTTAGTGAAAACCATTCACCAGCCGCGCTCGGCGTAACGCTGGTTGATTTCGTCCATGCCGATACCGGTCATAGGGGCACCGAGACCGGCGCTGACCTTGGCCAAAATCTCGGCGTCCATGTAATACGTCGTTGCTTCAACGATTGCTTTGGCGCGCGCGGCTGGATTATCGCTCTTGAAAATGCCCGAGCCCACGAAAACTGTCTCTGCGCCGAGTTGCATCGCCAATGCAGCGTCAGCCGGAGTTGCTAAACCACCAGCGCAAAACAGCGGCACGGGAAGTTTGCCAGTCTCAGCGATTTCTTGAACGAGAGACAGCGGGGCCTGAAGACGCTTCGCCCATTCAAAGAGCTCGGCCGAATCTGCTGAACCAATTTTTTTGATGTCTCCAAGAATTGAACGTAGGTGTCGCACAGCTTCAACAATGTTTCCAGTTCCTGCTTCGCCCTTTGAGCGAATCAGTGCCGCACCCTCACTAATGCGCCGAAGAGCTTCCCCCAAGTTAGTTGCACCACAGACGAATGGCGTTGTGAACTTGTACTTATCAATGTGGTGCGCTTCGTCAGCGGGTGTGAGAACTTCGCTCTCATCGATGAAGTCAACGCCAAGGGCCTGCAAAATTTGGGCCTCAACAAAGTGGCCGATTCGAGCTTTGGCCATCACCGGAATCGTGACTGCGGCTTTGATGCCTTCAATCATGTCGGGGTCGCTCATACGGGCGACTCCGCCATCCTTACGAATATCCGCAGGAACTCGTTCGAGTGCCATGACTGCACAAGCGCCAGCATCTTCGGCGATCTTGGCTTGCCCTGGGGTCACCACATCCATGATGACTCCCCCCTTGAGCATTTCGGCAAGGCCCCGCTTAACTGGAAACGCGCCAACTTGAGAAGAGTGTGAACTTGAAGCCATGTCGTCAGGCTAACCGTGAGGAACCCTGAGTGATACTTTGTGCAAAGTCCGACAAATCAACATCGGTCACGCTGAACTGGGCAGATGATGAAATCTTGGTCCAGGGAATCAGGGCCAGGGTGTTTCGGCGACCGTTGCACCTTCCGCAACAACGACGGCCTGCTTCTCGCGAGTGAGTTCTACCCAGGTTCGACCAGGAGTCAAGAGCATTGGCTTTCCTGAGGCGTCGGTCAGATTCCAGCCAGATTTGTTGTCAGGACGGTTCCAAGTGCCTTCACTCCACACTCCCTGAGTGAAGAGCCACGCAACTCCAGTGCCAACTGTCTGGGCCTCGGGACTGTTCTTATCCGCTTGGCTGAACTTGTATTCACAGACGATGACAACAACATTGTCAACATTGACTTGAACGCCATTGCTATCGACGTGGGCTTTGGCATCGTGGCTTCGGACGAACTTGCCGATTGCAACGTCCCATTGCCATGAGGCCTTCATCTTGCCGTCCATGGTGAGTTTGAGCCCAGTAACTGCAGTACCCGTTGCACTTGAATCACCGGTGCGATATGCAAACTGTGGCGGTGGCGTGCCACCCCGACCGGCATCGAGTTCCCAAATATTGGTGGTCTTAGAGAACAAGTTGTGCGGGGCCTTCTTATCGGTTGACCGGAAGAAGCCTCCGCCTTTGCTCGCTGCAGAAGCACTCATGTTGATGAGTTCTGCCTTGTTAATGAGTCCGGTCACCGTCGGATTTCCACCGCTCCATACAAATAGCGGACGATTCAAAGAAGTGACTAAGTCAATGTCTTGAGTACGACCTGAGCGCACTGGACCAACTGGGTCAGAGCCTATTGAGTGGAATACGGCCGCAAAGCGCGTCCACTTTTCAACATTCTCTTCATAGACAATGTCGGCTTCATTCAGTCCAGTTTGCGGACGGGATGCGGGGTGGTTGTCAATTTTGGCGACGATGGCGGGGCGAATAGCTGCGCTCTCGTCAACGATGGGCAGTCCTGTCAGAGGCATGACTGGCACTGGAATGGTTGTAGTCGTTGTTTCCGCAACGGCGGTGGGAGCAACAGTGGTCAAGGCGACGGTGGTGGGAGCAACAGTGGTCGAGGTTGGTTCTGCGGAGTCTCCGCCACCTCCACAGGCAGCCAAAATCAATCCAGAGGAGGCGATCAAAACAGCAAATAAACGCTTAACAGAAATTTTCACAATTCCTTTAGTAGCGCAATTCGTTCATCAAGTGGTGGATGAGTGTCAAACATGCGATGAAAAAAACTGAGTTTTCCGGTGTCGCGAACTCCCGACAAAGGTTGCTCGATCCACATATGGGCTGTGGCCATTGACGCAGAATGCGTTGTGGTGGTGTCAGATTTCAATTTCTCGAGAGCGCCGATGAGACCAGGTGGATATCTGGTCATCTGGCACGCCGAAACATCGGCCAAAGTCTCACGCTTACGACTGACGGCAGCCTGCATAGCCTTAGCGATGATTGGCGCCAAGATTAAGAGAACAAAACCAAAGATCGCGAGAGGATTCGCGCCATTGTTGCGGTCGCCGTCGCGGGCTGTTCGACCTCCGTTCCACCACATCAAGCGAATTCCCAAATCGGTCATCAAGGCAATTGAACCAACCAAAGTCACGGCAATCGTTGACACCAAAATGTCGTAGTTACGGATGTGAGACAACTCGTGTGCCACGACGCCTTCAAGTTCGACCCGATTGAGTTTTTCTAGTAACCCGGTTGTGACAGCGATCGCGGCATGTTGAGGATTGCGGCCGGTGGCAAAGGCATTGGGTGCCGGATCACAAATGATGTAGACGCCCGGCTTCGGGAGTCCCCCGGCGATGCACAAACCCTCGACCAAGTTGTGAAGACGCTGGTACGTCGCAGGGTCGGCGGGTACGGCTCGACTGACTGACAGCGCGATTGCATCGGACTTCCAGTACGAGGTCACGGCCATAATGGCAGCAATGACGAGTGCCACGATACTGGTGGTTGGTCCACCGCCGACTAGGTAACCGGCGACAACACCTACCAGGACGACCAAGAGAACGAACCCAAAGATCAACGCCGCGCTTCGACGCTTATTAGAGGCAATCTGTTGATACACGAATTAAAACTTGACGTTAGGAGCAGTGCGAGCGGCATCTTCGGCTTCAAAGAATTCGCGGTGTGGGAAATTGCCCATCTTGGCCACGAGCACAGTTGGAAAGGTATCAAGCTTGTTGTGGTACTCGAGTACAGAGTCGTTGTAGAACTGGCGAGCGTAGGCCACACGACTTTCTGTTGCCGTCAGCTCTTCTTGCAATGCCAAGAAATTTTGGTTGGCTTTCAAATCGGGGTAAGCCTCTGACAAAGCAAACAATTGGCGTAGTGCGCCAGTGAGCATATTGTCAGCCTGCCCCTGTGCTTCGGGTCCAGGACCCGCAACCATAGCGGCATTACGGGCCGTGATAACTGCCTCGAGCGTTTCCCTTTCATGGACTGCATAACCCTTGACTGTCTCCACCAGATTTGGCACGAGATCCAGACGACGCTTGAGTTGAACATCGACTTGCGACCAAGCGTTGTCAACTTGGTTACGTCGCCGAATGAGGCCGTTATAGGTGATGACGACGAAAACAGCCAACAAGGCGACCACGGCAAAGATAACGATAAGAGTCATAGTGTCATCCTAGGTTCAAAAACGGAGACCAATCAGTCAATCGATCAATCGGACAAACGGCCTTCGCGGGTCATGAAACGGCGCAGGCGTTGCCCTCGAGTGGGACGATGTCGGGACTCGGCGATCACTCGCCGATAGATGTCCACATATGAATGCGCTAATTGGACCATAGAAAAGCCACTCGCTCGACTCTGACCATTGCTCACGAGGCGGTGCCGGAGATCTTGGTCAAGCAAAATTCGTCGAAGTGAACCTTCTAGGGCCTGCGGGTTATCGGGCTCGACGAGAAGCGCATCAACTTCGTGAGTCGCCACATTCATATAGCCGTCGAGTGCACTAGCGACGATTGGTGTGGAGGCGGCCATAGCTTCAATCAAAACCACTCCAAAACTTTCTCCTCCAAGAGACGGAGCGCAAAAAACATCAGCTTGGGCAAGTCGTTGAGCTTTCTCAGCATCGCTGATTCGGCCTAGCCATACCAAACGCGAGTCACCGGCCCATTCGCGCTTCAGCCGTTCAGTTTCAGGACCTTCCGAAGCAATCCAGACGTCGACGTTGTCGGGCAGAGTGGCGTGAGCCTGTAGGAGAACTTCCAATCCTTTGCGGGGTTCGTGTCGACCACAGAAAAAAATTGATTGACGATTTGACAAGGTGGCAACTACTGAATCTGAGATAAAACGATCGAGCTCGACACCGTTGGGCAGTATTTGATAATCGCCACCGATGTAGCGCTGCGCCAATTGAACTGCATCCTTTGAAACGGCAACACGATGGTCAATCGCACTAGCAAATCCTTTGAGAGGGGCGCTCAAGTATTTGTAACTCAGACTCTCGCCCGCGGCATGAAATGTTGCAACTATTGGTGCGGTGCGCATTACCAACGCAGTGATGGCGGCGCCAGGGGTCAAAGGTTCATGTAAATGCAACACGTCAAATTGTTCATCACGTAAAACTCGGATGGTTCGTAAGGCCGCTGAGGGATCTGGGGCGAGTGGCGCAATTGAACCATTCGCGACAGTGGGTAGTGACTCACCAATCGGTGTCACAAAGGTGTCGGGCGGAGCACCATCGCACGGACCAAGGACTCGTACCTCGTGTCCCATCTTGCGCAACGCTCGAGCGAGTCCCATGACCTGCCCCTGTACGCCGCCTGGAGTCGTCAAACTATATGGACAGAGCAATCCAATACGTAGATGTGACACGGACTCTGGAGGAAGGGCATCAGAGGGTGGAAACATGACATCACCAAACTAGCGAGATCAGAAGGGCACTGAGTGTTCGGCTAATTTTGAGGGATGACACTTCCCGCCTTATCGATCGTTGCTTCCCCCACCAAGCGTCTTCAGATACTTGAGCTTGCAGCAGAAGCCGAACGCCGAGGCTTTCCAGCATTGGCTTGCCCGACTCTTGGCAATGCTTTTGGACTGTGCGTGAGTTTGGCCCATGTGACCCAATCTTTACGTTTTTACACTGCGATTCAGGGTATTTACGGTACGTCAGCAGCTGAAATCGGTTCAATAGCGAGTCACATTGGAGAAGTATCGGGCGGACGATTCGCGTTAGGACTCGGAGTCAGTCACGAAGCAATGGTCAAGCGACTCGGCGTCGAAATGGGACCTCCATTATCGGATATGCGAGCTTTCGTCGCCGCTCTGCGTAAACAAGAGAAATTTGGTGGCTCTCTTCCTCCGATTTATCTTGCCGCACTTCGAGATCGCATGTTGGCCGTGGCATCAGAGATCGGTGAAGGCGCGTTGTGGGCTAACGCGAGTTACAGCAATACGGTCAAACAGGTTCATCAAGTACCTCTGGAAAAAATTGCTGGAGGCTTTCATCTCGCAAACATGATCCCCACGGTCATTAGTGATGACCGTAAAGCAGCCGCCGCGGTGAACCGCAAAACCATGGCGGTGTACGTCCGACTCCCCAACTATCGCAATTATTGGAAGGCCGCTGGCTACGTTGAAGAAATGGAAGCTATTGAATATGCCATTGCCGCCGGCAACCGCGATGACCACTCTGTATTTATGAGTGATGCTTGGCTGTCTGACTGCACCTTGTATGGCAACGCAAGTGAGGTACGTGACGGTCTGCAACGTTGGTACGACATTGGGGTTGAGCCCATTGCTGTGATGTCAAGTACGAGTGGCGGTCAGATCAAGGCTATTAACGAATTATTTGACGTCTATTCGTGATTTGGTGTTTCTCTTAACCGAGTCGCAGAGTTTCGAGTGGCTCAAGTTTGGCGGCCCGTCGGGCCGGATACAAACCCGCAAGAATTGAAATCGTGATCGCCAAAATGATCCCCGCTGGTGCGAGCCACGATGCCATCACAAAGACCCAACCGGCGATAGACGCTCCTATGAAAATTGCCAACATACCCAGCAGAACACCAAGTATTCCGCCGATCACACCAACCACGATGGCTTCAAATAAAAATTGAATGGCGATGATATTGCGGGTGTGCCCGAGTGCTCGGCGGATACCGATTTCGGCAGAACGTTGAATCACCGAAATTGACATCACGTTGGCGATTCCAAGGCCTCCAACGATAATCGCAAGGAGTCCCATTGAGATTACGATCAACTGCAATTGACGATCGCTTTGGGCCGCTAACTCCAAAGCTTCACTCTTGATGTCAGTCGTGATTTCTTGCGGTCCCCCAAGATTGACTGCCGTCTTTAGCGCTTCGGAGGTTTCAATCTCGGTGCCTTCGGTACAGCGCACATACATCTTGTTGGGCTCAACCTCATCGTCCAGAAAATCGATTTCAGCACGAGCAAATGAGATAAACACGGCGTTGTCAAAACCTGGCTCTAGTTCAACCGAATCCAAGATTCCGACGACTCCATAAAGAATTCCGGCTAATTCAATCGTGCGGTTTTCTCCGGGCAACACATCAAATTCACGTGCCAATCCAACTCCGATAACTGCGGCACGGACTTCACTGTCCTCGTCAAATTGGTTGATCCAGCGACCAGAAACAAGGTTTACTTGCAACACTGCTGGCAAATTACTATCAGTGGCAAGTACCGGTATCGGAATCGTCTCAAACTTTTTTCTAGCCTCTGTGTACGGAGTCACCACGATGTTGGACAACTCAACCACAGCTGAAACTTTCTCAACAGTCTTTACGGTGAGCGCACGTTCAACTGCGTCAGTGGGAAGGGTTGGATTCTGACTACCGAATGAACTTGACGCGGCAGCCTCGATCAGGTTGGTGCCAAGTTTTGCCACCTTCTGTTTCAAGTCACCCTTGGCTGAATCGGTAAGTCCCACCGACGCAATGATGGCGGCAACTCCGATCATGGGTCCGAGCAAAAGTAATAATGTGCGTACTTTGCGTGCAAGCAAACCAATGAATGCAACTCGAACTAGATCTTTAAAAGTATTCACGACCGCAACACCTCATCGGACACAATTCCGCCGTCGAGCATCGATACTTTTCGCGCTGCTGAATTCGCGATGGTTGTATCGTGAGTCACGATCACGACTGCTCTCTCAGAAGAGCGAAGACCTGACAAAATTTCCATCACATTGGCGGCGTTTTTGGTGTCTAGAGCACCTGTGGGTTCATCGGCTAAAAGAATTTTAGGATCGGTGACAAGAGCGCGAGCGAGAGCCACTCGCTGCTGTTCACCACCTGAAAGTTGAACGGGACGATGGTCGGAACGCTGCCCTAGGCCAACGCGCTCAAGAGATGCCATGGCACGTTCGCGTCTCTCGGCAGGTTTCAGTGAACGGTATAAGAGAGCGGTTTCGACGTTCCCGAGGGCGTCGAGGTGTGGGATTAAGTGGAATTGTTGGAATACAAATCCGACACTTTTTCCGCGAACTCGGGTTCGCGCGGCATCAGCAAGTCGTGTGACTTCTTCATCACCGACGGTGATTGTGCCTTCGGTTGGAACGTCAAGGCAGCCGAGAAGTCCGAGCATCGTTGATTTTCCCGAACCCGATGGACCGACAATTGAGACGAAGTCACCGGCTCGGATGGTCAATGAAACATCACGCAATGCCCAGACTGCGGCTTCTCCAGATCCGTATACCCGGGAAACATGGCTCAGTTCCATCAAGATCGGAAGATCCGACGAATGCGCCGAAGTTGATGCGTTCATGGCAGAAGGGTCTCAACAATCTTGCTTTATGCCGCTGAGGCGACGTCGCCCGAAGCAATATCGACAACGACGAGCTCGTCGCCCTTGAGACCTTCTTCAATCTCAACCCATTCGCCATCAATCAAACCGATTGTTACTTTCACGCGAGTGATCGTGCCGGCATCGTTAACGATTCGCACCTCATCACCATCAGCAGAACGCAGAACAGCCGCAACGGGAACGGCGAGGACTTGTAGCGCCTCGTCAAGGGTGACATCAATCGAGACCGTTGCTCCGTCAACAGCACTGAATTCTCCTGAAACGGTAACTATACCTTCGTATAATTCTTCACCGGCGGAGCCGACCTTTGCGCTGTCGCTAAGTTCAGAGATTGTTCCTGGAAGTATTTGACCTCCTACTTTAAGATCAACTGAAACCGCTTGACCCACTTCAAGTTCAGCACGATCGGTTGGGCTGACCTTCATCGTGATTGTGAACTGTGGCTCGGTCAGGCTGAGAACAACATTTCCCTGAAGGACGAACTCTCCTTCATCAACCTCAACCTTGCCGATGCGCGCTGGCCAGTCAGCGACGAGCATGTCGGATGGCTTGAAGACAACATCGTCGTTAATCACGTTGATCGGTATCGTGACGCTGCTTGAACCAGCCTTCAAAATGACTGTTCCGCTGAGTGCTTTGTAATCTGCTCCATTTTGTGCCGTACCAGACAATTGATAGTTCACCGAAGTGTCCTCTGTAACTGGGGCATCAGCAACAATGCGAAACGAACCAGTGCGACCTTCGCCTACTGTTCCTCCCCCAATGAGAGTCAATTCAGGCAAATCACCGCTCTCAATGATCACTCGAGCACTCACCACATCGCCGAGGTAATAGCGCTCTGTTTTGCCTTCCGGTGGCAGATCCGACGCAACGATAAACACCAAGTCCTCATCAGATTCAACAGTGTCATCGCGCCGAATCTGAATCGGTATGTCAACGCTGTACGCCCCAGCATCGATGGTGTAGGTATCGGTGTCCGGGGTCAAGAAATCAACATCTTGACTCGCGCTACCCAACAAGGTCACATTGAATTGGATGTCGCGATTTGACTTAACCGAAGTGCGAACGGTGAAGGTCACAGTTGAACCTTCGTTAATCGTTTCGCTACTGGCCTTTACCGTCAGAAGCGGACGAAGTTCGGATCCATTCGCCGGAATCACTACTCGTAATTGGTTCGTATTTCCAAGTGCGTATGTTGGGTCGTTTCCGAATTGAGTGGTCATCGCGACCGTGATGTCTTCCTCATCTTCAATCGTGTTGTCAACGAAGATCTTTGACGTAAACGACGTTGAAAGCTCCCCTGCTCTTATAATTACACTGCCCAAAATACGGTCGTAGTCGTCATCGTTGGCTGGGTCATCACCTGGCGTGGCACTACCACCCGTATTCAAAGCGATCGTCAGGTCCGAAGTGGGAGCAACGTCAGAAGTAATTGTGAATGTGACTGATCCACCTTCAATGACTGACTCGTTATCAACCGAGATATTTAAAGTTGGCTTTTGCACAGCGGGACGCAAACTGGAGCCGCTTGAGGTCGGTATCGATGGGGTGACGATAAAAGCGGCTGTGTTTGATCGACCTACCGAGTACGCCGCACTGTTTGGCGCCAGCGAAACTGTAATGGTTTCATCGTTTTCGTTACTCGAGCCGCTGTAACCCCGATCAAATTGCCATTTAGCCAAGGCAGAACGAGTTTCTTCCGTGAAAAGTGTGTCAACGGACCTAATCGTGTATCCCGCTTCATTGAGGATCGTTTCAAGTTGAAGAACATCAGGCCCAACACTGCCAACATTTAGTTCACGATAAAACGAAAATTCCCCAGGGACCGCGACAGCAGTCCGTCCGTCTAGTGCAAAAACCCCATCACCGATTTCAACGGTATCGCCGTCTTCAACATTGATTTGACTGACTTTGCCATCCACTGCGGAGTTGATTTTCTTGGTTTCATCGCGACGTACTTCTCCGGTCACGGTGAGAACATCGGAAAGATCGCGACGTTCAACAGCACGCGGAGTGATCAACAATGCATTGTTAGTGGAGGTTCCACCGGACTGCCGTCCAATAAATACTGCAACCCCGACGATGGCTACGAGACCAATGACAAGTGAAATCTTCTTGATATTGGACATTTAGGCTCCGCTTTCAATGGCGTCGTTGATGCCGGTCTCGGTGAGGCATTGATCTAAATCACGCTGATTCAAATCGCCGTCTGAACTTTGAAACTGTGTTGGGTTAATGAGACCGGCAGAATCGATGGACGTTTCAATCTTCCAACCCTTTTTCTTCAGACAATCTGCAAGAAGAACAAAGGCTTCGTTGCGAGTTTTGATTTCATCTGGTTGGAGACTGGCTCGGGTGGTGCTGACTTCTTGAAGAACATTGACGATATCGCTTCGAGCAGCACACTTCTGAATCACTTCTAGATAAGCGGGGTCTTTGTACGCAGGGTTATTCGGGTCTTGTAAATCTCCACGAATTGTTTCCCCTGCATCGGTGATACAACCCGAAAATTCTGAGTAAGCGTCGAACAATTTTAACTCTGGTGGACGATTGTCTTGATTGAGAGGAATCGTGTCAGAGGTCGTCTCCCCTGAAGCCAATGAGGTTTCAGATGCGTCAACCGATGATTCGAGCGTTGGCACCAAAGTAGAACGCATCGCGGTCACTTCTTCGGGAGTCATGACCTGAATGGCATCGACATCACGAACCACAGTCATGGTTTGACTTGATGAACCACAGGCCGACAACAAAAGAACCACAACCCCTAATCCAGTCAGAACAGAAGGACCCCCGCTTAACTTCACCCTCAAAGACTACGACTCCACGAGCAGGAATGATGAATTGCTCGCTCGAGAAATTGCCCTACAACATCTATTGCTGTCCCGTTTAGGTCAAGTTGGCTCTTGTGAGTCCGGTTCATGATCATGACTACCCTTTCCACCATAACTATCTTCGTGGTCGTCACCGTATCCAGGGTCGCTCGGCCAATTCGGTTGTAGAAGGTGCCACTGTTCGGGGGCCCGACGAATCAAAGTTTCAAGTTCGTAGGCCAAATTCTGCGTAATACGTTGTACATCTTCGCGAAGTTTGCCGTGGCGTTGACAATCCATTGGCGCTCCGATGACGCCATGGTGTCCGACTCCACGATCAGTGAAATACGCCGCGGTGGGTAGCAAGCTCGCTCCCGTGCGGAGAGCCAAGGTCGCGGGTCCAGCCGGCAACTTTGTGCGCTCACCGAAAAATTCAACCTCAATACCGCCGCCCGTAATGTCACGATCGCTCAAGAGGCACAGAACCTCGTTATTGCGTAATGATTTCAGCACTGCTGGGCCAGCATCGGGTCCAAGGGGAATGACAGTCATGCCAAATTTACGACGAAGGTCGGCAAACCATTCAAAGAGTTCGGGGGGATGAATTGGTTCGACCACGACGGTCATCTTGTTACCGAGGTCGGCGGCCCAGCGTCCGGCCCACTCCCAGCCACCTAAATGAGGAAGGGCCAAAATGACACCCTTGCCGCGCTCAAGCGCAGGCAGCATATTTTCGTGGTAACCCTCAACCGTGAATGAGTCGGCAACTTGCGCATTAGACAGTGCCGGTAAACGAAAACTTTCCAAGTAGTAACGGGCGTAACTATCAAAAACCTGCTGCGTCAGGCGACGTATTTCAAAACTTGATGCGCTAGGTCGAACACGCCGCATATGCCTCTCAACCATCTTGCGCTTATCGCGCATGCCAAGTGACGCCGGCAGACCAACCAGTGAGCCCATCGTCCCAGATAGAAAGCCCGGTACGCCTTTAGATAACAGCGAACCAAGTTTGTAAGTGCCGACAACGAGCGTGTCACTAATTTCTTGACGGGCCGAGGAAGCCATACAGAACCTGTGCGGGTGAGTTACGACGAACGACGTGAAGTCGATCTGGGGCGGCGTGACGCGATGGCTGAACGACGACTCTGGCGACGCGTACGACGTAACTCAATTCGAGCAGCAGTGATTGGAGCGACGGCGGCTTGTTGCCAAACTTTGATAAAACGTTGAACAGCAGTGACCGTTGTCAGCACCAACATGATCCACATAATCGGAATCAAGAGCGGCGGGAACAACAATCCAAGGCACAAACAGATAATGCGCTCGGCACGCTCCATTAGGCCACCTTTGGCTGAGAGTCCGAGGGATTCCGCCTTCGCACGCTCGTAAGAAATGACCGAACTCACTCCCGATACCGCAAAGGGTACAACAGCAAGGTGAGGTGACTCGTTGGAGGCGAAGTACCACGCCACACCGCCGAGCAAAAGAGCGTCGGTCACCCGATCAACAACTGAGTCGAAAAAAGCCCCGCGCTGACTTGAGGTATTGGAGGCTTTGGCGAGCGCCCCATCCAGAAGGTCGGGTAAGGCCGCAAGGATGACGAGCAACAACCCGAGCGACAAATAGCCAGCTCCGATGGCGACAGCGGCGCCACAAGCAATCAGCATTCCAGCAATTGTTAAATGGTCGGGAGTGATTTTTGTTCGACGCAACGTATCGCCGAGGGGTTGAACCGCTCGGTCAACAGACTTTCGAAGATGACCATCAAACATTTGATCAGTCTACGAAGAACAGGACCTTAGAGATGGCATAGGCCACCGATTAGTCGGTCGGGGTGCGTGATTAGGACCAATCTTCGAGGTTTTCTTGCGTCAAGTGTTCAACAACCTTGCCGTCTACCGCATCAACCAGTACCAACCCACGGCGCGTCGGCGGATCTTCATTCGAATAGCACAAAACTCGCCACGTTGGTCGACTACGAAATCCGCGCCACACCTGCTGTGCTGAAGCGTGACCAACGGCGAAACCAACTGCTTCACTGGCTGCCGCAAGGGCTTCTTGTTCGTCGATCTTCATGCGCCATCCAGAACCGAGACACAGCAGCCCGAAGAGAGCAAGAACGACTCCTCCTGTAAATAAACCCGGATTGATAAAAGGTCCGTCACTACCACTGACAACTACTAGCGCAATGATGGTGAGGCCGAGTCCAAGGTAGATGTATCCGGGAATTCGCCGACGACTGTTGTCGGGAAACTTGTAGACACCGACGAACTCAGACGCATTGAGGTCTGTAGGTAACTGATCGCGAATGTCGTTCGAGTCTGACGGATCTTGTTGAGGCGCTTCTTGTTGAGTCATTTTGATCTCCAATAGTTGAGAGAAACTCTACGAGGAAAATCCATGCTTCTTCCACGCACGGCGGATTCGAAAGGCAGTTTCGTTGAGAGGTTCTGAAATTGTTTTGGCATTTGCAACCGCAGTCATGAAGTTTGCGTCTCCACGCCAACGGGGAACAATGTGAACATGCAGGTGCTCGCTCACACTGCCCCCTGCTGCGGGTCCAAGATTGATGCCAATGTTGAGTCCGTGGGGGTTGTACTCGGACTTTAAAACTTCGCCAGCCACCGAGACAGTTGACCATAACTCAGAACTTTCGTGCGGTGTCAGATCGGTCAAATTGGCTATTTGACGCATAGGTAAAACCATGAGGTGCCCCACTGCATAGGGATAGGCATTGAGAATTGCGAAGACAAACTCGCCCCGATGAACGATGTAGGTTTCTTCATCAGTCAGACCAGATTCAAGAATCTGCGTGAAGATGCTGCTTCTTGTTGAGTGTGAACCTTCAAACGGATTGGGAAGTGATGACAGGTACTGGCTACGCCATCCCGTCCATAAAGCGTCAATCGTCATTTTGCATCAATCTTTGTTGACAGTCACTCACATCACTGAGTGACTAACCTCTTCGGTGATACGGCGAATGAATTCTGATACGGCAACACCCCGCTCAACTTCGAGCCCTCGGGCATTGACGCCCACAGTTGTCGCAGCAACATCGTCATCGCCCACCACAAGCACATAAGGAGTCTTCTCCAATTTTGCGGCACGAATCCGTTTGCCGAGTTGTTCATTTGCTTCAATGACCTCTACTCGAATACCTGATACCAACAATTTTTTGGAAACCTCTTGTGCATAGATTTCGTGGACTTCCGCAACGGGCAGGATTTTCACTTGAATTGGACTCAACCAAGTTGGGAAAGCGCCAGCATAGTGCTCAACGAGAACTCCAAAGAAGCGCTCGACTGATCCGAAGAGAGCTCGGTGCAACATGATTGGACGTTGACGTGAACCGTCGGTAGCGACATATTCAAGATCAAAGCGCTCGGGAAGATTGAAATCGCATTGAATAGTCGATAGTTGCCAGGTGCGACCAATGGCATCGCGAATATGGATATCAATCTTCGGACCGTAAAACGCGGCGTCCCCTTCTTTGACGCTGTATTCGACCCCATGAGTTTCAAGTGCAGTCGACAATGCATTGGTTGCTGATTCCCAAATCTCGTCGGATCCCACATACTTCACAGGATCTTTAGTTGACAGATGAAATGAAAAATCTTCAAACCCGAAGGCCTTCAAAACGCTCATCACGAATTCAAGCAAAGAAATGATTTCATCTTGTAGTTGCTCGCGAGTGCAGAAAATGTGGCTGTCATCTTGGGTGAAACCACGAATTCGCATGAGTCCGTGCAAAGTCCCAGCACGTTCATAGCGGTACACGGTTCCGAGTTCGAACAGTCGCAACGGAAGTTCGCGATAACTGCGCTGACGTCCTCGGAAGATCAGGCAATGCATCGGGCAGTTCATGGGCTTGGGGTAATAGGTGCCGTTATCCATTTCCATGGGTGGATACATGCCGTCGGCGTAGAAATCAAGGTGACCAGAGGTCTGGAAAAGTGTGGCATTCGATAGGTGCGGAGTAAAGACAAATTGATAGCCACCGTTTTGATGGCGAGCGCGGCTGTAGTCCTCCATCAGTTTGCGCACAATTGCGCCTTTGGGATGCCATACCGCGAGTCCCCCGCCAAGTTCAGTTGGGAAAGATAACAAGTCCAGTTCGACTGCTAGGCGACGGTGGTCGCGACGTTCGGCCTCTTCAAGGCGATGCAAGTGCTCTTCAAGCGCAGATTTACTCTCCCACGCAGTTCCGTAAATACGTTGGAGCACTGGTCCTTTTTCGTTGCCGCGCCAATAAGCCGACGAAACCTTTTGCAATTTGAAGTGTCCGAGTCGACCAGTGCTTGGAACATGCGGTCCGAGACAGAGATCTACGAACTCGTCGGTATTGCGATAAATACTGACGGAATCTCCTGAGCCACCGACTTCGGCGCTATCGGTTCCATCGGCTGATCCGCCAGTTACTCGTTCGATGATCTCGCATTTGTACGGCTGCTCACTAAATAATGAAAGCGCTTCAGCAACCGAAATCTCGGCGCGTACGAATGGTTGATTCGCAGAGATGACCTGACGCATCTCCGCTTCGACGTCGGCCAAATTATCTTCGGTGAAAACACGGCCACCCAAATCGAAGTCGTAGTAGAAACCGTTTTCAATTGCCGGTCCGATGGTGTATTTCGCACCTGGATACAAATTCAAAACTGCTTGGGCCATGACATGGGCCGTCGAATGACGCAACACATGACGTCCCTGATCTGAATCAACCGTAATGATCTCGACCGAGTCACCATGTGTCAGCATCTGCGACAGGTCAACTTGCTGACCATTAACCACACCGGCAATCGCTGCTTTGCCTAAGTTGCGACTGATTGAGGACGCCAAAGTGAGCACAGTTGAATGGTTGGCAATGTCGCGCTGGGAACCGTCAGGGAGGGTGATTGATATCTCGGCCATTAATGACAGTTTACGGGCAATGCCCAAGGGTCACCGTGGGATTTGTGGTGAGAAAGGGAGTTCGGAACTTGAAACGATCTGCTGATCTTGGACGTGGCCAACTTTTGCGGTGGTGATGGGTTCAGAATCGGCAGTTTTCCCGGCGTAAATGTTTTTATAAATCTGACCAGTCAATGATTGAACTTCAAACATCACTTCATCGGTCATCGACCGCCAGGCCATATGCGGATCAATAGAAGATGTGTAACGCTCGGGTCGTACCGGACGCCCGATCGTGATGGAGCAAGAGCGAAACAATTTGGGAACTTTGGCGTCAGGTGGTTGGATGAGATTGGTTCCGACGATTCCAACTGGAAAGATTGGGCAACCGATTTTTGTTGCTAAGCGTGCAGCACCAGTGCGACCTTTGTACAGGCACCCGTCGCGGCTTCGGGTTCCTTCGGGGAACATGCCGAAAAGTTCACCGCGATTTAAAACCCCTTCCGCCGCGTCGAGTGCTGTTTGGCTTTTCTCACCCCCTGATCGATCAATGGGGATCATTCCCATCATCGGGAAGAGAATTTTTGTTTTCCACGAATCCATATATTCGGCTTTACCGACGAAGGAAATATTGCGTTGGACAACCAACATCAGAAAAGCGGAATCAAGAAAACTCACATGATTGGGACACAGAATCGCCGGACCAGATTTTGGCAAACGGTCCAAACCAGAAACTTCAATCGTCCACAACCGGCGAGCAACGGGAGCAAGCGCGGATCGAGCACGAGTCTGGGCTTTTCCGGCACCTTGAGCTTTCATGGCTGTGAACACCTGCCTCTCGCGAACACTGAGCGAATCTTACGCATGTTTTGGCGCGATGAGATGTTCGGTACTTTTAGAGGGCGATTCCTAACAGATTGGCCGCGACCCGAGCAGTGAAACCTTGGGATACTGCCTGATCAATGGCTTTCATGGCCGACGGCGTATCTAGATCGTTATCAAGATGCTCACGTACTTCATCCAACAAGCTTGGGGATTCTGATGAACTGAGGCTGTCAACCCAAGTGCCGAGGCGCTTGAGGGCGATGGGCATCTGATCGTTGGTCCACTCCCATTCAAAGCGGTAGTGATGTTGAATGATGGCCATCCGAATTGCTCGGGGGTCCCACTCTTTTCTCAGAGCATCAACAAAAACTAAATTGCCAAGTGACTTTGACATTTTGACGCCATCCATAAAGACCATGGCAACGTGCATCCAGTGCTTAACGAAAGGGGACCCTGTGGCGGCTTCGCTTTGAGCCCGTTCACATTCGTGATGCGGGAAAATGAGGTCGCTTCCACCACCGTGTAAATCAATCGTTTCGCCTAGTTCACGTAAAGCCAAGGCACTGCACTCAATATGCCAACCGGGACGGCCAGCTCCCCACACGGCCTCCCATGAAGGTTCGTCGGAGGCTGATGGGTGCCACAACACGAAATCAAGTGGATCGCGTTTGTTGGGGTTATCAACATCGCCACCACGCTCGCGGGCGAATTTGATCATCTGTTCACGCGTGTAGTGACTCACGCTGCCGAATGAATCAAACTTGCTGACATCGAAGTACACCGAACCACTTGAAACATAGGCGAAGCCACGTTCAAGAACCATTCCGATAAAACCACGAATATCTGGAATCGCTGAAGACGCACGTGGAGATGAATATACGGGCAAGGCGTTTAACGCTTTCATATCGCGTTCAAAGCGCGCTTCTTCGCCAGCGGCTAAATCGAGATAGTGCACGCCAAGTTCACGTGCCTTAACGAAAAGCGGATCATCAACGTCGGTGACATTGCGAACGCAGCGGACTTCGTGCCCGAGATCAATCAGACGTCGCTGTAAGAGGTCATAAGCCATGAAAGTGGCAGCGTGGCCAATATGGGTGGCATCGTAAGGAGTAATACCACACGTGTACATGAGTACACGCGGACCCGGTTCGAAAGGCACAATGACCTGACGAGCGGTATCAAACAGCCTGATTGGCAAGCGACTGACCCTTTTCTACTTCTGTTCGGGGATCGAATGAATACCCGTCAACTTAGGCGCAACTCGGGTCTTGTAGCGAACATTCAATTGCAAAAGTACCGCCGTAAAAGCCTCAATAGCAGTGGCATTTGAAAGTTGCCCAGCATCAAGTGGTCGACAACCGGGAATTTTTCCTACAATTAAGCTGACCTCACGCAACGCAGTCGGGTCGTCTGAACAGATCAGAACATCTGAATCAATGGGTTCACCGATATGGCCTAGTTCTTTAGCAGGAAGGTGATGGAACGCGGCAACCACGCGACTGCGAGGAACTGCGGCCTGAATATGGGCGGCAACACTTCCACGAGGCGGCAATAGTGGTTGAAATTCACCGGCCACTCTGACCAAAGCGTTGGCCATACTGATAATGATCTTGCCAGCAAGAGCGTCGGCATTGTCTTGTACGGTCGTTGCGGCAGAATCCCAAGGGGTTGCAATGACCACGAGATCGCAGGCTGAAGCCGCCGCGTTGTCTCCCCCGGTTAGACGCCCTTGCAACTGCGGAAACTTCTCAACGAATTCGTTAGCAATTTCAGCAGCTCGTTCGGCCGAACGTGAACCAATGACGGCGGTGTATCCAATTGAAGCAAATCGGGCGGCAAGTGCTGAGCCGGCTGGACCGGTACCACCGAGAATTCCAATGCGCATCCATACACAATGGCACATAGAAGCCACGATTCCTTAGTTGACCCTTTGAAGAGGGAAACAACTAGTTTGTTTTCATGAGCCTTCTTGCAGGTAAGAAAATAGTTGTCACTGGCGTCTTGACTGATGCCTCACTCGCCTTCGGGGTCGCCAAGTTGGCTCTCGAACAAGAAGCCCAAGTTGTCTTGACTGGGGCCGGCCGAGCAATGTCCCTCACCCAACGAACGGCGCGCAAGCTATCCCAAACTGTTGAAGTTCTAGAACTAGATGTGACGGTTGATGAACATGGTCCGATCGTTCGTGACCATTTGGCAGCAACATGGGGTTCAGTTGATGGGGTCGTGCACTCCATCGGGTACGCACCAGAGGTGTGTCTTGGCGATGATTTCATGGCGGCAAAGTGGAACGATGTTGCGATAGCGATGCAGATCAGCGCCTATTCGCTCAAGCATCTCGCTGAAGTTTTTGTACCGTTGATGAAGCCAGGTGGCTCTATCGTTGGACTTGATTTTGACAACACGGTTGCCTGGCCCGCCTACAACTGGATGGGTGTCGCCAAGTCGGCATTGGAAAGTGTCAATCGTTACCTAGCAAAAGAACTCGGACCGTTAGGTATCCGATCAAATCTGATTGCTGCTGGTCCGATCAAGACAATGGCCGCTAAATCAATTCCTGGCTTCAAGAAGTTTGAAGACATTTGGGACGATCGTGCACCTCTTGGATGGGATGTCACTAACGGCGAACCCGTCGCTCGTGCGGTCATCGTGTTGCTGTCAGACTGGTTCCCAGCAACTACGGGATCGATGATCCACGTGGACGGCGGGTACCACGCCACTGGTGCATAAGGGACGGGTCACAGACCGTTTTGATGGCGGTCACGACCGTTTTGATGGCGGTCACAGACCGTTTTGATGGCGGTCACAGACCGTTTTGATGGCGGTCACAGACCGCTGCGCTCCAAAATGTGGATGCCGCAGGCTGAGCCCAAGCCGATGACATGGGCCAGACCAACCTTGGCGTCCTTGATCTGACGGTCGCCGGCTTCATTACGCAAGTGGTGACACACTTCCCAGATGTTGGCAATACCGGTGGCAGCAATTGGGTGACCCTTTGATTCAAGACCGCCTGAAACGTTGACTGGCATCGAACCATCACGCCACGTTGCACCACTCATGAAAAAGTCAACAGCACCGCCCTCGGGGCACAACATCAAATTGTCGTAGTGCACCAATTCGGCAGTCGCAAAACAGTCGTGAAGTTCAACGAGGTCAAGATCGCTCGGAGAAACGCCAGCCTGCTCGTAAGCAATCTTGGCGGCGTTACGCGTCAAGGTGTTGACGTCGGGAAGAATCTGACAAGCCTCCTCGTATGGATCGGTGGTAAGAATCGAAGCCGACACCTTGATGGCACGACGTTGCTGTTCTTTTGACAAGGTGCGAAGAATTTCGCCCGAGGTAACCACTGCCGCTGCTGCGCCGTCACAGTTGGCTGAACACATGGGACGGGTATTGGGATATGCAATCATCATGTCGTTCATGATCTCGTCGAGCGTGAAGCGCTTTTGGTAAGCAGCCATCGGATTTAGCACTGAATGAGCGTGGTTCTTTTCCGAGATCTTGGCGAATAGTTCGAAGGAAACGCCGCCATACTTGTGGCCGTACTCCATTCCGACCTGAGCGAAGGTTCCAGGCATGGTGTCCGTGCCGATGCGTCCGTCAGTTGGCAAGACGCTTCCAAATCGACCACGTGGCTCAAATTTGTTGCCGTCTTTCTTCGAAACTCCGCCACCGCCGAGCAATCCAGCCCCAGCAAGTTTTTCGGCTCCGACTGCGAGACCCATTTTCACTTCACCTGACTTCACGGCCATGATGGCCGTTCGCAAGGCAGTTGCACCGGTAGCACAAGCATTGGCCACGTTGTACACCGGGATTCCGGTTTGACCGATCTGCTTTTGCAATGCCTGACCGAAACTTGCGCCAGCGCCCATAAGGTTTCCAGCTGCCAAAATTCCGATATCGGCCATTGTGACGCCGGCATCAGCCAATGCACCGATGGCTGCTTCTGACCCGAGGTCAACAATGTCTTTGTCGGAATGCTTACCAAACTTGGTCATTGCGATTCCGAGGATCCAGATGTCGTCACTAGCCATGATGAGTGCCTTCGCTTTCGTTGTTGGAAATGTTACTTACATTGAGTGTGCTACGTGCGTTTAAGTCGAATGTCTAAATCAAACGAGCATTAAGCCGGTTCGAAGCCAAAACCGATGGCTTCAGTGCCTTCGTCGTCAGTGCCCAGGCTGAAGGTTGCAAGACGAACCTTCATACCAAGTGAGACTTTTTCTGGAGTCGGATCGGTGTTGATGACATTTCCGCGCACGCTGGTACCGCCGCAGTCGATGATGCCGGCTACGAAAGGCACGGGAACGCCCGGTGCCGCAAAGGCAACAATTGTGAAGGACTTCAAAATTCCATCAGTAGCGATCGGAACCTTCTTGAATTGATTCTTGAAACATTTCGCACAAGCATTGCGACGATCAAAGAAACGGGCGCCACATGACGTGCATTCATTGGCAACGAGGTGAGGCTTGTCGCCAAGTTCAAGATAATCAACATGCGGGATTTGGTTGGCCATAGTGGATGCTCCGTTTAACGATCGTGCGAACACCTTTACCCTAAACCCTGTCGTGGTCCGAGCGGAAACCCTTGTGCCAGCGACAGAAATCTGGTTTCACCATTGCCCGAGATGGACGACTTCAGATTCGAGTCGGCGGACCCGAGTCGTGGGCGATCCACTCGGGCGATCATCCGGGTGTCGATAGCCCACTGCGATGGCTCCAACGCAGGACACCGACAGTGGCACGCCATAGGCATCAAGCACAATCCTCGGATCGCCAAAGAGACCAAACAACAGGGCTCCCCAGCGCTTTTCTTCAATTAAGAGTAAAAGATTCTCTGCTGCCATGGCTGCATCGGTCAACCAAAAAGGAGTGACCCAACGTTCGGCATTGTCAAGCCCGTGTTCAGACTTGTCTGGTTTGCTGTAACGCTCGGTATAGGCGTCCTGGTCCCCCAGGACCAGCACAACAGCGCTCGCATCGAGCACTCCAGGAGCACGAGATGTAAACCATTTTCCGGCGCCCGAAATCTGCCAAAACTTAGTCAGATCATCATCAGCCACCACAAGAAAGTGTGAACCTTGTGAAAATCCCGCCGATGGTGCTCGCAACGCCGTTGCACAAGTCTGCACCAACTCAATAGATGGAGGACCGCCAGAGAAGCGACGGGTCATCCGCCGCTGGCGTAACAATGTTTCGAGTGGACTCGAAGAATTGGGATTACTTGAGTTTGCCAAGTTTGAGAAGGTCCTCAGTCATCGTCCAACCGTGAATGATCAAACAACCACCAACTGCGGGGTTGACCCCCGAGAACATATCGGCGATTTCCGGCTTGATTTTGTCGGCCTTTGTTGACTCGTGGTCCAAGAAACCCGACAAGCCCTTTTTGGCAACGATAAATGTCTTTTCGTCATACTGAGCGTCGACGCCGAAACGTCGCGCTAACCGACGGCCCCAGGCTCGCTCTTCACCTACAGCGCGATGTCCAGGCCGAGGAATCAGTTCAGTGAGTTGCTTGAACGCCTCGAGGCCTTCAGCTGAAACGAATCGGCTTCCAACGACAACATCTTCATCAGGGAAAGCCATGAGAGCTCGATGAAAGGCTTCCGACATGAGACCCTTCAAAATCTGATCCCGTTTCGATGAACGCTTCACACTCATCAAACCCAGCAGGACACAGGGCGTGCCACCAATACGTTCGAGCGTAGAAAAAGTAAAACCTTGAACTTTGCCGTCCTCAACTGAGATTGTGCACAGCACCCAGTCTTCTTTGGCTTTCACGAGACGCTCCATGTCAAATGAGCCACCCATTGCGACCATATCTTCGAGTTGAGCCTCCGTAAGAGCCGCGCAATCTATTGTTTCGACTTCGACGGACATGAAAACGGCTTCTCCCTGATGGATCCGGAAATGACGGATCCGGAACGGACTTTCCCATTCTGCCACTTGCGAGGGCGCTGGAGCGAAACGACCTTGTCACGTCAAGGGAAATAATGCCCTATCGCACAACTCCAGCCCCGAACGCGACTCGTAATGGTGGGATTACTCGATCGATATTGACCATGAAATCGGCCCCAAGCTTGAGGATCTTGGCGTCACCGATATGTAGAAACACATAGGACTGGCCGGGGTACTTGGACAAGATGGACTTGAGAAGCGCCACATTTTCTGGATCAAGAGCAACAGCAGGCAAGTTCAAACGCAGTTCGGGTTCGCGGTTGGAAAATTGCAACGGGGTGATCTCCATCGTGGCGATACTGATGCGGTCATCTTGTCGATTGACGCGACACTTCACCGAAATGATCGCCTCATCAACAATCTTGTGCCCGTGGGTCTGCAAGGTCTTTGTGAACACTGTAAGTTCAACTCCCCCATACAGATCTTCAAGTTGCACGATGGCCATTGGATCACCCTTTTTGGTGACCTTGCGTTCAACTTTGGTGATGATGCCAGCCAATGTCCAAATCGAACCATTTTCAGCATCGGCCAACATTGTGGTCGTCGTCGTGGAATGCTTATTCAACGAGGACTCGTGACCAAACAGAGGGTGGTCACTGATGTATAAACCAAGCATTTCTTTTTCAAACTTGAGTTTAACTGATTTGTCGTATTCGTTTTCAGGAATGGGAATATTGAGATCAAATGACGGATCAGAATCATTGTCAATGTCATCAAAGAGACTCATGACTCCCTGATCAGCCTCAGCACGGCGTGACACCGTGTCGTCAACGATGTTTTCAAAGACAGCCATCAGACCTTGACGGGCGTGACCCAAACTGTCAAAGGCGCCAGCTTTGATAAACGATTCGACGGACTTCTTGTTGAGGCAATCAGTCGGCACGCGCATTGCAAAATCATGGAAAGATTTGAAAGCTCCATGGGCCTGACGTTCGTTAACAATGCGCTCACAAATGGCTTGACCGACGCCTTTGATTGCGGACAAGCCAAAGTGAATAATTTTCTCTTCCACTTGAGGTGTGAAATCAACTGCGGAAACATTGATGTTTGGTGGTCCAACGGTGATTCCACCACTCCGGGCGTCAACGAGATAACCGGCGGCTTTGTCAAGATTATCTTTAACGCTTGTCAGCATTGCTGCGAAGTATTGCACAGGATAATTCGCTTTGAGGAAGGCAGTTTGGTAGCAGATGTATCCGTAGCCAAATGAGTGACTCTTGGGAAACGCATAGTCGGCAAAGTTCTCGATGATGTCAAAAAGTTGTTTGCCGAGAATGTCGCCATAGCCCGAAGTTGAACAACCTTGTTCAAACTTAGAGCGCTCTTTTTCCATGAGCGCGCGCTGTTTCTTGCCGCAAGCCTTGCGCAAGTTGTCAGCTTCTGCCAATGAGTAACCAGCAAAACGTTGTGCAACGCGCATGACACTCTCTTGATAAATCATCAGCCCGTAAGTGTCACCAAGAACTTCTTCGGCGTCGGGATGAAAGTACTCAACCTTCTTGCGACCATTCTTGCGGTCAGCGAAGTCGTAATGCATATTGACTCCCATTGGGCCTGGTCGATATAGAGCGATAACAGCTGACACATCTTCAAAACTGGTGGGAGCCATGGCACGAAGAAGTTGCTGCATAGGCGGAGACTCAAGTTGGAAGACGCCCATGGTGTCGCCGCGCGACAACAATTCATAAGTTTTCTTGTTATCGATCGGAATGGCGTCAATATCAAAATCTGGTTCTGATAGACGGATGAGCGCCATCGCATCGGAAATAACATCCAAGTTACGAAGACCAAGGAAGTCCATCTTTAATAGTCCGAGCGATTCAACGCCATGCATCTCGTACTGAGTCGTTACTTGTGACTCTTCAATGGGCTTGCCGGCTTCAGGCTTACGCTGCAACGGGAGATGTGAAGTAAGAGGTTCCTTAGAAATGACGACTGCTGCGGCGTGAATACCGGTCGAGCGCTTGAGGCCTTCAAGTCCTTTGGCGACATCAATGACCTGGCGCATATCTTCTTCAGACTCATAAATATCGCGTAGTTCTTGGGCGGCCTGATAACCCTCTTTGTATTGCGGATCAAACTCGAGACAGTATTTGAGTGGTGTGTCCCGACCCATGACGAGTGGTGGCATGGCCTTGGCTAACTTGTCGCCCACTGCATATGGATGACCGAGCACTCGCGCTGCGTCGCGAACTGCGTTACGTGCCTTGATTGTTCCGAAGGTAATGATTTGTGCGACATGTTCACGACCGTAAGTGGCAGTTGCATAGTGAATCATTTGCTCGCGATACCGAGAGTCAAAGTCCATGTCGATATCTGGCATCGAAATTCGACTGGGATTCAGGAAACGTTCAAAGAGTAAGTCGTATCGGATCGGGTCAATTTCGGTGATGCCCAAACAATATGCAACCGCACATCCTGCAGCCGATCCGCGTCCGGGTCCGACTCGAATACCTTCGTCTTTGGCGTAACGGATAAGGTCCCAGACGATTAAAAAATACGAGGCAAACCCCATATCGCAGATGACTTTGGTTTCATAAGCCAAACGCTCAATGATTGACGGTGCAAGTTTGTCGCCCCAACGACGCCGGGCACCTTCGCGAGTGAGGTGGTTTAGGTAAGTAGCGTCATCGGCGAAACCTGGGGGAACTTTGAAGTTCGGTAATTGCGGGTTACCAAATTCAATGGTGACGTCAGCACGTTCGGCAATCCACAGCGTGTTATCGCATGCTTCTGGAACCTCGCGAAACACATAACGCATTTCATTTGATGTCTTGAGGTAATGCTCCGTACCCTCAAAGCGAAAACGCTTCGGATCGTTGATCATGGAGTTCGTCTGAACACATAACAGTGCGTCATGAGCGTCGCTGTCATGACGATGAACATAATGCGAGTCGTTGGTTGCAATGACGGGCGCACCAATCTCTTGGGCGATTTGCAGCAACTGTGGATTCGTTTTCGTCTGGGCCGCTAATCCGTGGTCTTGTATCTCAACGAACAGATTGTCTTTGCCGAAGATCTCCTGAAGACGAGCCGCCTTGATTTTGGCGTCTTGGTAATCGTCTTTTAAGAGGGCTTGCAAGACGTGTCCACCAAGACATCCGGTCGTGGCAATAATTCCTTCGTGGTATTTCTCGAGCAATTCCCAATCCATGCGGGGCTGATAGTAGTAACCCTCAAGAAACGCAAGGCTTGACAGCTTGATGAGATTCTTGTATCCAATGTTGCTTTCAGCGAGCAATGTGAGGTGGTAATAGAGCTTGCGTCCACCCTCAGTGTCTCCCCCTGAGTCGTCAACTTGCCCACGCCGACTGGGGCGCTCAAATCGAGTTTCGTAAGCCAAGTAGGCCTCGGTGCCAATAATTGGCTTGACACCCTGCGAGTGACACTCTTTATAAAAATCGAGCACCCCGTACATGTTGCCGTGGTCAGTCATACCCAAAGCTGGTTGGCCATCGGACACCGCCTTGGCGACTAGTTCGTCAAGTTTCGCGGCGCCGTCGAGCATTGAAAACTCGGTGTGAACATGGAGATGGGTGAAAGAGTCGCCCAACACCAACCTCCTAACGTCTAGGTAGAACCCGACCTATTCGGGCTCCAAAACTCAGCGATGTGGTCTAGGAACAATAGCAGTGGCCTAGAGGTAAGTTCCTGGGAGTCCGGCGTGGTTGGGATCCTTTCCCGACAACTGGTCTGTGCCTCCAGGATTGATTTGGCGAAGTTGTTCAAATTGTTGGCGAGCCGCCATCTGCTGGGCGAACAATGTCGCCTGAATGCCATGGAAGAGACCCTCAAGCCAACCCACCAATTGGGCTTGAGCGATTCTCAATTCGCTTTCACTGGGGGTGCCGTCGGAAAAGGGTAATGCAAGCATGCGTAGTTCTTGTTGGAGGTCGGGTGACAGAGCATCAGCAAGTTCAACAACCGAACGTTCGTAGATTTCAGCGAGCCGTTCGCGACTTCCTGCATCGAGTTGTGATGTACGAACTTCCTCAAGTAACAGCTTCACCATTGAACCGATTCGCATGACTTTGGCGGGCTCGGTCACTGATTCGGTCAAAGGAATTTCGGCACCCGTTTGAGTTGCTGGTAACGACAGAGGATGAATCTGAGACTCGACTGCCTCAGATGGAATGTTGTTGTGATTGTCCTGAGATGAGTTCATACAGACACCCATTTTCACACAGAATTAGTCTTGGTTCAGACCGTTCGAGCAAGAAACGGAACAAACATTTCAGCGGTGGTCAGTGAACCGTGTCGACATATGAGGCTAAAAGGTCCAGAATCTAAAGGATCGTCAAATGTTGTAGCAGTAAATGGCACGAGTACCACATCTCCAAGACGTCGTTTGACTTGGTCGGCGATTAGCCCACCTCGTGCTGGTCCGAGCCAGCCTTCATCAATGACCTGATCTCGCGACGCAACCCACGCGATGTCTCTGTATGAATCAGCGGCCATCTGTAGGAGATCCGACTCCTGGCCGCGTTTCGCATGAAGCCAGCGGAAACGCCCTTCGCCAGATTGGTGGTGCAGCGATGCTTTGACGTCATCAGATAGATGAACAACGTTGTCCCCCACTTGTACTTGACCGTGATCGGCCGTAATTGCCAAGGTAGTTCCCGAAGGTAACGTGCTGAGCAGCGATCCGACTAACCAATCAGTCGCTGAAATTTCCGAGTCATAATACGCACCAAAACCGCGCTCGTGTGCGATTTTGTCGACTCCGTCGTAATAGGCATATACAAATTTTTCACCGGATGAAATCAAGGTTGCACATTGCGCAACAATCGAACTTGCGACTCGCCAACCACATGATCGACTCCCTCGTAAATGTGCCTCGGTAAAGGCCGAGCCTTCGAGTTCGGCACGACTGACGACTGGGATTGTCATACCAACAAAAGGCGGGATGGGTTGCACCGCTTCCGGTGGATGGACTTTACGTAAGTCGCGTGTATCGGACCACCACCGTAGTGAATTCATAATCGAGTCGCCCATGTCCATGCGGTAGCCAACAATTCCGTGTTCGGCAGGAGAGGCACCCGTCACTAAACTGGTCAAAGCACTTGCGGTCGTACTGGGAGCGATCGTCGTTATTGAACGTCCTTCGAGGGACATGAGGTGAGGTGCCAGATGGGCATGGCTTTGTAACTGTTCGTAGCCGAGACCGTCAATGACCAATAAAACGATGCGTTCGGCGTGTTGTAGAGGTTGGGGAAACCATTGGGGGCGCTGAGAAGGCATACCCAACAGACATCCAGGAATAATTCCGGTCAAATTGTCGGCCGCGTAGTTTGGAATCACTGGCGCAGGGGTTACATCCGAAACAATCACGCCTCTATCTTTCACCAAATCTGGCGAAAAGTCTCTATTCAAACTTGGTGAATTGAACCGAAGCGCTGAAGATTCGTAATATCGGTGCGTCAACCTCCTACGATGAGAGTGTGCGTGTTTCTACGAGAGGTGACTATGCCTGCAGGGCTTTACTGTCTCTCACCTTGCACGCTGGAGAGCCGGGACCAACGTCAGTTCGTGACATCGCAGATCGTACGGGTCTTCCCCAGCCGTATCTGGAGCAAATTCTGTTGGCTTTAAAGGGCGCTGGATTGGTGAAATCAAAGCGTGGAGTTGGCGGTGGGTACATTTTGGCTCGCACTCCTGAAGAAATTCGACTGAACGACATCATTTCTGCCGTTGACGGTCCAATTACGCTGGGCGACTTTGGGGAACCCCATCAAGACGGTTCATGCGATCATGAAGGTCAATGCGTCTTGCTTGCCATTTGGAAGCAAACTGGCGACCACATGCGTGAACATCTGGCGGGTTTCACATTGGCCAATGTGGCTGATGCGGCTAACGGCAAAAGCCCGTGGCCTGAAACCAATCATCACTGATAGTTTTTCAGCCGGTGCGAACTTTTTTAGCTATCGCCGACAACACGCCATTGACGTAGCGGCCAGAATCGTCAGTGCTAAAGGTCTTGGCTAGTTCGACCGCTTCGTCCATGATGACGGCTTTGGGAATATCCGATCGTTTCAATAGTTCAAACGTCGCCATACGCAAAATGTTGCGGTCGATACACGGCATGCGATCAATTGTCCAACCATCGGCGTGTTCGGTGATGAGTTGATCAATATCGGCGACTATGTCTGAAACACCGCGTACAATAAGTGCGGTGACATGGTCAGCATCGACGACTAATCCCGCTAAGACTGCGTGCCCATCAAGATTTTTAGTATCTGCTTCGTAAAGAAGTGTTAGGGCCCGCTCACGCGATTGCGAACGGGGATCAATATGCGATGAACGCGATCGGCGAGATGCCACAATCAGACTCGCGTCAAGTATTCGCCTGAACGAGTGTCAACTTTGACTTTGTCTCCAATGTTCACGAACAACGGAACTTGAATGGTCTTACCAGTCTGCAACTCAGCGGGCTTGCGAGCTCCAGAAACACGGTCGCCTTGAATGCCAGGTTCGGTGTTGGCAATCAGCAGTTCGACCGAGGCCGGTATTTCTACAGACACGATTTCGGCATTGTGAGTGGCGATAATCGCGATCATTGATTCGATGATGTAATCAGCAGCATCCCCAAGTGCGACGGGCGAAACATTGATCTGATCGTAGGACTCGGTGTCCATGAAGACGTAGTCATCGCCATCACGGTACAAGAACTGCATATCTTTCTTTTCAAGCATGGCCTGCTCGACGCGGATACCCGCGTTGAAAGTCTTTTCTAAAACGTTTCCATTTTTGAGATTGCGCAATTTAGTGCGAACAAAAGCTCCACCTTTGCCTGGCTTAACGTGTTGGAATTCGATGACGGTAAAAAGTCCGTTCTCAAGTTGCAACGTGATACCGTTTTTTAGATCGTTTGTTGTAATGGCGGGCATGTTGGATCCTTGGGAGATGAGTTCAGAGTTCGGCAACCGTGTTCGGTGATGACCAGAAGGTCCTCAACACGGAAACCGCCGAACCCCCTACGATAGAGCCCAGGTTCGACAGTCACGACATCTCCAGGCTGAAGAATCGCCGTTGACGAGGAATTTATGTACGGTTCTTCGTGGATGACTAGCCCTACTCCATGTCCAGTGCCATGGGTGAAGTATTGAGCGAGTCCGGCATTATCGAGGACTTTTCGGCAAGCAGAGTCAATATCAGAAGCCAAAACCCCTGGTCCACATGCGGAGACTCCAGCCTGCTGAGCCTCGTAAACCGCCTCGTAGTAACGAGATTGCTCATTGTTCATAGGGCCGACGACAAATGAACGCGTCATATCAGAGTGATATCCAGCCACCAGCGCCCCGACATCAATGATGACGGTATGACCATTTTCAATTTTAGTCATGGTGGGGTGATGATGCGGTCGAGCCGCATTTGTCGGTCCCGTAGCGACGATGGTGTCATACGATGGACCGTCGGCTCCGAGCCTGCGCATTGTGTAGTCAAGTTCATCTCGAACATCCAACTCCGTGAGGCCCTCGGACAGAAGTGACCGACACTTTTCAAGGGCTTGATCAGCAATACGACAGCCGGTCTCAATGAGTTCAATTTCAATTTGATCTTTGAACCGTCGAAGAAATTTGATTGATCCGTGAAGGGGAATCAATGTTGCCTTAATCTCGGAGCTCAGTGACTGGAAAAGTTGGTACGAAACTTGAGCGTCCTGGAACTGAACAAATGATGCTCCGTAAGTCAGTGATGCGACAGCACTATGCATGGCCGATTGCGTCCGGCACTCGACGATCTCGACCTCAGCCTGATGTCGTAATACTTCGGCCTGAGCTTGATCAACATAGCGGCCATCGGTTAAGAGGTGCATTGTTTGATTGTGAACAACAAGCCACGCATGTGAACCAGAAAATCCGGTCAGCCAACGTATGTCGGCAAGATCGGTCATTAAACATGTTCCCGACAAACCTTGATCAAGCGACTCAAACAACCTTTCGGCTCGCATCAACGAATGTTGTGGTGACATCCCTACTTCACTTCAATAAACGAGCGATTGCCGATACGGCTAATTCATAACTGAGAACTCCGAGACCAGCAATCGTTCCATTGGCGACTGGAGCGATCACACTGGTGTGGCGCCACGGCTCTCTAGCGTTTGGATTTGAGATGTGTACCTCAATAACCGGACCAGCAAAGGTGGCGAGAGCGTCATGAATGCTCCATGCGTAATGGGTGAAAGCCCCAGCGTTGATGATGATAGCGTCTACTCGGTTGCGAGCCGAATGTATGGCTTCAACCAATTGGCCTTCATGGTTGGATTGAAAATCCTCAAGAATATGGCCAGTTGCTGAAACTACTTGCCTCACACTCGTAACGTATTCTTCAAGAGTTGCTGTCCCGTAAATCTCAGGTTCGCGCTGACCCAAAAGATTGAGGTTTGGGCCGTGAAGTAAAAGGATGATTCCCACACACGTGACGATACTTGCTGCGGGTCTTCCCGCACGGCAACTTTAAGCTTGGGTGAAATTAACGAGCTCAGAACGCACCACGTCAGGTGAGATTCCAGCCACTATTTCGAGACCTTGTGGTGAATCTAAGATGAAGGTCAGACCGTTGACAGCCTTTTTGTCTCGAGTCATGGCCTCCGAGAGCAAGTTAATATCAAGTCCAACGGGCATGCGCGTTTGGAGAGAGTACGTTTGGCCTACAAGGAGTTCGTGATAGTCGACACGGGCATCATCAATCCGTCCAAGGGCCCGTGCGAGACGAGCAGCAAAAATGAGCCCGATTGCGACTGCTTCTCCATGGGCAAGTTGATGATTGCCCACCGTTTCCAAAGCGTGAGCCAAAGTATGACCGTAATTGAGGAGGGCTCGTTTTCCAGACTCACGTTCGTCTTGTTCAACAAAAGCTGCTTTGATTCCGACGCAACGAGCGACCCGTTCATCTAACTCGAGGGACAGCAAATCGTCACCAGTTAAGAAGTGGTACTTAGCAACTTCGCCCAGACCGCACCGCCATTCACGTGCTGGCAAAGTGTCAAGCAAATCAAGATCGCAAATAACTGCGCTCGGTTGCCAAAAAGCACCAACGAGGTTCTTCCCTTGGGGAAGATTGACTCCGGTCTTTCCCCCAATTGCTGCGTCCACCATTGCAAGAAGTGATGTAGCCACATGCACAACTGGCGTGCCGCGATGCCATGTAGAGGCTGCGAAACCAGCGACATCAGTGACCATTCCCCCACCAACGCCGATGATTACGTCGTTGCGAGTGATGCCCATTTCGGCGAACTCTTGACACAGGCTCTCAATCGTCAACAGCGACTTCGCCTTTTCTCCTTGGGCGATGGTGACAACTTTGAACTCAATCGGAAGATCGAGAGATACTGGGATCTCTTTTTGCGTCACCACGATTGCTCGCCGAGCAGTCGTTGGAAGCCATTGACCGATTTGCTGAGAAACTCCGTGTCCAATAAGGACGGGATATTCGCGTCCTGGAAGACGTACATCGATGCGGTGGGATTTCATGATTTCGTCTCCAATCCAGTCTCGATTAAAACTTTGTCGATGACATCTTGTATCTGCAAGCCTTCCACGTCTATTTCAATAGACGAGACTTCGCGGTACAGGCTTTCGCGTTCAAGGTACAATTTTTGCAATCTCTCAGCAGGATTTCCATCAATGAGGGGTCGATGCCCATCTCCTTTTACAGCACGCTGTCCGATTCGCTCAACCAAGACATGCAAGGGTGCATTGAGCCATATGACAAACCGTGAGTTCTTCAGCAATTGGCGGTTGTCGGCACGAAGAATGATTCCACCTGCCCCAGCGATGACATGAGGAGTTGTCAGTCGGCAAGCGGTAGTTAGCACATCGTGCTCGACTTGGCGAAAGAAATCTTCGCCATCGGTTTCAAAGATCTGGCGTACGGTCCGACCAGTTAACCGGTTGATCTCATCGTCGGTGTCGAGAAACTCCCAACTTAACTTGTGAGCAATACGACGACCGACAGTGCTCTTTCCAGTAGCCATCAGACCTACAAACACCAGATGGGGTGCAGGTAAGGTCGGCGGGATCATAAAGGTTGAGTCGCCGATGTCGCGTTTCGGACGAATTCTGCGACGGAGTCACCACCGTATTTACGTTGCGCCTCCGCTACGAGAACTAAGGCGACCATTGTCTCGGCAACGACGCCCATGGCGGGGACCGCTGTGACGTCGGTGCGTTCTTTGAACGATACGCCCGCTTCTTTTGTAATCACATCAACAGTCGGCAACGTTGGTTTGTTGAGGGTGGCGAGTGGCTTCATAGCAGCGCGTACAACAAGAAGTTCTCCAGTTGTGATGCCTCCTTCAGTTCCCCCGGCGAGAGTTCCGGTTCGAACAAAACTTTCACTTGCATCATCCCAATGGATCGGGTCGTGACCATGGCTGCCGCGACGGGTCGCAACTTCGAATCCATCACCGATCTCCACACCCTTAACCGCTTGGATGCTCATGATTGCTTGAGCGAGTAACGCATCAATTTTGCGGTCCCAGTGAACGTGCGAACCAAGTCCAACGTGAACGCCGTAAGCGAGTACTTCAACAATTCCGCCGAGAGAATCTCCCTCTTTGGCAGCTTGTTCAATCTCAGTTACCATTCGGTCGCCAGCTTCAGTATCAAAACAGCGGACAGGTGATTCGTCAACTTGCGCAAGATCAGTTGGCTTCGGTCGCGAAGGACCTTCAGATTTAACTGACCCCATCGCGATGACATGGGAGATGACCTCTATACCAATTGTTCGGAGTAGCGCTTTCGCTAATGCACCAGCAGCAACTCGTGCTGCAGTTTCGCGGGCGCTCGCACGTTCAAGGACATCGCGAGCGTCCGTGAAGCCGTATTTTTGCATTCCTGCTAAATCGGCGTGGCCGGGACGCACTTTGGTTAATGGATCAGCAGTGGCCCCAGGAGCGGGATCCATTTCTTTGTGCCACTTGTCTGAGCGAAACCACTCACTGTTCTTAATCTCGATGGCAACTGGCGAACCGAGGGTGCGACCGTGGCGAACACCTCCGACAAGGGTCACCTCATCTTGTTCAAATCGTTGGCGCGGTCCTCGTCCAAAGCCGAGACGACGACGAGCGAGTTCGATTTGAATATCTTCAACGGTGATGGGCAAACCTGCTGGTAGACCTTCAACAATGACAACTAAGGCTTGACCATGGGATTCGCCGGCGGTGAGGTAGCGCAACATTAAGGGTAGGTTACCGCTGACTTAAGAAAGAGCCTGTAATGCAGCTTGGTACATATCGGACACACTGGGCATGAATCCCGTCCAGATCTGTTGTTGTAGGGCCGCCTGGTGCACGAGCATGCCGAGCCCGTTGACCGTTTGGGCGCCTCGTTGTTGAGCGTTGCGCAACAGTTCTGTCTGGATGGGGTGATATATCAAATCAACCACGGTGTGCTGTGGCGTGATCAGGTCAGCCAAAAGAGGACTTTTCGATGAATGGGCCGAGTTTCCGCTCATCCCGACGCTGGTGGCATTAATCACGATGTCAACCGAGGAAATGGTGCTAACGAGAGTTGCTAAGTCGTTCAGAGCAATTGGTCGACTGATATCGGGGGCAAGTACTTGTGCCGCTTGAGCCCTCGCTAGAGAGCGATTGGCAATGAAAATTTTGAGACAACCATGGCGTTGGAGGGCGTCAATGACCGAGCGTGCTGCTCCCCCCGCTCCAAGAATCAAAATACTTTTACTAGTGACATCAACACCTTGAGCCGACAAGCTCGAGACGAGTCCGTCACCGTCAGTACTGTGCCCTACTAAATGACCGTCTGGTGCGACTTCAATGGTGTTCACACTCTTGAGCGCTTGCGCCGCAATACTCACTGTGTCAACCAAATCGGCAACATCTGATTTGTGCGGCATCGTCACTGAGATACCTCGTAAGCCGAAAGTACGCATTGCATCAAGAGCAGCCTGCGCTTGTCCAGCCTTCACCTCATAGGCCACATAAACCCAATCTATTCCTAGTGATTGAAAGCCGACATTATGGATAACAGGCGACAAACTGTGTTTCACTGGATCACCGATTACTGCTGCAACTGATGTACTTGCTGTGATGCGATGTGGAGTATTCGCTATTGCCGCTTGTAAATCGTGGGTCATATCAGAGCACTCCTGCGATGATTGCTGCTTGCACATTGGCTTGATGTTGCGCCAAAGTCGAAGCAAATTTGTGATGACCATCTTTGTCGTACAACACATAATAGAGGTACAAACAGGGTGAGCCATCAGTGATTTCGCGACAGATCGGGTCGCCAGCCGAAGGATTGGGCGTTGGATTTAACGCTGCGTTAATTGCTGCTCTTCCTGGATTAGAGATAGGAGTAGGGGGTAGTCCGGTGTAGAGGTATGAGTTGTACAAACTGTCAATGGCCTTGAGTTCAAGGAATGGTAGGTCAGGATTTTGTTTATAGAACAAAGTGGCGTCTATTTCAAGCGGCATGCCAATTGCTAGTCGGTTGTAAATGACTCGTGATATTTTCGCTCGGTCTTCGGGAACTTTTGCCTCTCGTTCAATAATTGATGCAATCGTCAGAACCTCATACGGAGTTAATCCGACTGAATTCACAGAATCATCAAGACCTTCTTGACGCCCTACCCGCTCCATCAACTTGAGCATCTGCTGAGCAACTTGAGTCGCTGTTTCGTCACCACTCACCAGGTAAGTATCCGGGAAAAGTAAACCTTCTAGAGTTGTGACCGATTCAGGTTGATATATCGAGCGGACGGCAGAGATCTCGGTGGCGGTGCCTCCTGTCTTGGTGAGAAAATCACTTTCGCTGACAGACTGAATTTCCTCACCGAGTCGCTCCGCCATTTGCTCCAGAGTGAAACCTTCAGGAAAAGTCACTTTGGTCAACGTCTCGTTCGGCGGCGTGCGCAAAACCCGTAAAATATTGCCGACATGGTCTCGTTGCTTCAAAGTAAAAAAGCCGGCAGTTATTTCTAGTCCACCTTTAGACGAGACATACGAACGAAAAACCGAGTCGTTAACAATGAAACCCTCTTGTTCAAGTCTCTTGCTGATCGCAATCAAATCATCAGATTCGGTCACCGTAAATATCTCTGCTGCTCCTGGATCACCTGGTGGATTCACTTGGCGTAGATACCAAAACTGATATCCACCGTAAATAACAGACACGATTGCGAGAACTGAAACAACAACGAGTGCGAACCGGTTAGCAATCTGGCGGCTAACAATTCTTTTAATGAAAACAACTGGGAGCACTTGATACGGATCAATCTCAAGATCATCTCCGATGTTGGATTTATTGTTCATGACGAACGACGTTTTTCGAGCCACGCTTGCAACATGATCGCTGCGGCCACCTTGTCAACAAACTGGCGACGTGCAGTTGCGCTGAGGTCGGCCTCTTTCAGAGCACGGTCGGCAGCAACAGTGGTCATTCGTTCATCAAACATTTCAAGTGGCACAGACAGAACCGTACTGAGTCGTCGCGCCTCAGTGGTGGCGGCCTTGGCTGCTGGACCATGACTACCGGACATCAAAAGTGGCAGACCAACGACAACTATCTCGGCCTCTTCTTCGATAACAAGATCTAGGATTTTCTGGTGATCAAGTCGTACTGATCTACTGCGATAAATGACCGAATGTGGACTGGCAATCGTCCCTGAGAAATCACTGACTGCTACGCCGATGCGCTTTGAACCGAGGTCGAGTCCGATTGCACGCATTAGCTGCGAGCCGCCTCCTGCGCTAAACGAAGTGCTTCAGGAATGCCAGCCGGGTTCTTGCCACCAGCAGTCGCGATATCGCCCTTACCGCCGCCGCCTCCACCGACAGCCTTGGCGGCAGAAGTAATCAGTTGGGCAGCATTCTTGCCACTCGCAGCATCAACGGCACCGACGAGTGACACTCCACCTCCCGGTGACACTCCGATCAGGACAACGGTATGAACACCAGACTGTTGACGCACCGCAATCGTTAAGTCACGCAAATCCCCTGGAGTCAGATCATCGACTTGAGCGACCACTATTCCGTCGACCGCTTCAGCGGCTAGCACCGCTGCTGCAGTGGCGGCCAGACGGGCGCGTAGCGTTTTGTTTTCGTCTTGAAGACCCTTGATGTCGTCCACTTTGCGTTGAACACCGATCATTAAGTCATCAGGACCAGCACCGACTAATCGAGCGACATCAGTAATGACTCGTCGGTCTTGCTGCAGCAAATTCAAAGTGCGAGTGCCGGCAACGGCTTCAATACGGCGAAGGTTGGCACCTACCGATCCTTCAGATATGACTTTGATGATTCCGATATCACCAGTTGCCGAAACATGGGTGCCACCACAAAGTTCAACCGAAGGTCCCGCCGAAAGAACACGAACTCGATCGCCGTACTTATCGCCGAAGAAAGCGATCGCTCCCTTGGCTAACGCCTCGTCTTTTGATGACTCCGATGAGTCAACTGCCTCATTCGACAACGTCAAAGTGTTGGCGAGTTCTTCAATGCGTAAAAGTTCATCTTCTGAAACTGCGTCGTAGTGACTGAAGTCGAAGCGCAGGCGCTCGTCATCGACGAGAGAACCGGCTTGTTTGACATGCTCGCCAAGTACTTGTCGCAATGCCCAATGCAAAATATGAGTGGCAGTATGATGTCGTCGAATTGCTAGTCGCCGCTCAGAATCAATCTCGGCAGACACGGATTGATTAACGATCAAACTTCCTGAGCTGATTCGACATTGGTGCCGTCGTAGCCCAGGCAAGACAAAAGTCGTGTTGAGAACCTCGTACCGATTATTCCCGGCGTATATGACACCGGTATCTCCCACCTGTCCTCCGCTTTCGGCATAGAACGGGGTGCGATCAAGGAACAAGTCGAAGGTGCCATCGTCATCGGGAACAATCGCTAAAACTTTGGATTCGCATGAATCAAATTCATAACCAACAAATTCGGTCGTACCAAATTGTTCCATGACTTCTCGGTACAAATCGTGACGATGTGAATCTACTTCGCCACCTTTACGCGCCAACTTGGCTCGTTGCCGCTGCTGATCCATCTCGGTGTTAAATCCGTCGATATCGACCAACAAGTCGCGTTCGCTCACAATTTCTTCGGTGACCTCAAGGGGAAAGCCGTAGGTGTCGTGCAAAAGGAAAGCCGCTGATCCAGATAACACCTTGTTGCTTTTGGCCGCTGATTGCAATTCGTCTTCCAGAATTGTGAGACCGGTTTTGAGCGTCTGTCGGAAGCGCTCTTCCTCTTTCGTCAGTACTCCGAGGATAAAGTCCTTCTGCGCAACCACATCGGGGTACGCCTCGCCCATTGTCGCAATGGCTGTTTCAACAAGAGACGGCATGACCAATTTTTCAGTTCCGAGCAAATAAGCATGGCGAACTGCTCGACGGATGATCCGTCGCAGCACGTATCCACGTCCTTCGTTTGATGGAAATACCCCATCACCGACCAACATCGTGCTGGAACGGGCATGCTCGGCCAGAACTCTGAGCGAGAAGCTGGCGCGATCTTCGTAATCGCCCACTTTATATTTTGCACCAGTCACCGATTGAGCGGCTTCAACAATGGGGAAAATCGCGTCGGTCTCCCACACGCTGTCTTTCCCTTGAACTAAAACCAATATGCGCTCGAGTCCAGCACCAGTATCAATTGAGGGCTTCGGCAACGGAGTTCTTGAGCCATCGGGGGTCTGGTTGTACTGCATGAAAACCAAGTTCCAGAACTCCATGAAGCGATCGCCGTGCGGGTCGTTCAGTGGACCTCCGCCTGGACCGAATTCGGGACCGCGATCGATGTGCAATTCTGAACATGGACCGCAGGGGCCAGTGTCGCCCATTTGCCAAAAGTTGTCTTTATCGCCCAAGCGCTGAATGCGGTTCATGGGAACTCCAACTTGTTCATGCCACATTGCCTCAGCTTCATCGTCGCTGGTGTGAACAGTCACCCAAATACGATCGCCGTCAAACCCGAGATTCTCGGTGACGAATTCCCAGCTCCACGGAATTGCTGATTCTTTGAAATAGTCACCGAAGGAGAAGTTGCCCAACATTTCGAAGAACACCAAGTGCCTCTTGGTCCGACCGACGTCGTCTAGGTCATTGTGTTTGCCACCAGCACGCGCACATTTTTGAACCGTTGCTGCTCTGCTGTAAGGGGGAACTTCATCACCAACGAAGTAGGGCTTGAAGGGCACCATGCCTGCCACCGTAAAAAGTACGGTGGGATCATGAGGGATGAGGCTCGCTGAGGCGACAGGAGTGTGTTGACGATTGGCGAAATACTGGGTGAAGGCAGTGCGCAGTTCGTTGGCGGTGCGTGGTGTTTGCAGAGACATGACTCCGAAATGATACCCAACGTTCATCGTGGGATTCAGGGTTATTGCCATAACCTATTAGTGTGACGAACTCTTCTACATCAAAGACGCCCAAATCCGGCGATGCCATCAAGCGTAAGCCGATACCAGTGACTGGTTTATCAGGTCGCCATGAGGATTTGCATGAGATGTTGTCGTTCGAGGATCCGAAAGAACAACGTTCATGGATTTTTGATGCGACTTTCATGCGCTCATCGTGGAAGTGCATTTTCGGTGATGGCTGCCAAGGCATCTTGGATAAGCCGACTCCAGAACTGAATCAGGGATGCTGTTCGGAAGGCGCGCACTTTGTTGATGAGGATGATGTCGCGAATGTGGTCAAAGCTGTCGTGCGACTTACTGACAAGAACTGGCAATTCAAAGACAAAGCCAGGAAAAAGGGATTCCTTAAAAAAAATAAGGAAGGCGACACTTTGACTCGTCGAGTTGACGGAGCCTGCATCTTCTTAAATCGTCCAGGTTTTGAAGGTGGAGCAGGATGCGCATTCCATATTGCAGCAACCGAAGCCGGCGAACGTCCGCTTGATTGGAAACCCAACGTGTGTTGGCAACTCCCTCTACGTCTTGAGTATCACAAGGACACTAATGGCTGGGTGAACACAGTTGTCCGTGAGTGGAAGCGACGCGACTGGGGTGACGGCGGCACCGAGTTACATTGGTGGTGCACCGATAACTCTGATGCCTTTGTCGGCAAAGAGCCGGTCTACAAGTACCTTAAGGAAGAGATCATTGAGTCGGTTGGAGCAAAGGTGTACGAACTCTTGGTTGAAGCTCTTGAGCGCCCAACTGCGGTTGCTCTTCCCCACCCCGTGTTGACAGTAAAGAAGAGCAAATAACTAGTTGCTCTTCTTGAACGCTTTTTTTCGTTCTTCGGGGTTTAAATACCGTTTACGAACACGAATGGCCTTTGGCGTGACTTCAACAAGTTCGTCATCGGCGATCCATTCAATTGCTGTTTCAAGCGTGTGGATGCGCGGTGCTGCGAGTTTCACACCGTCATCATGACTGTGCGTGCGGATGTTGTTCTTTTCCTTGGCTCGAACTGCATTCACGACCATTTCATCGCCACGGGCGCTTTCACCGACAACCATTCCTTCGTAAGTCTTTTCGCCTGGTTCAACGAAGAGCTCTCCACGAAGCTGCAGGTTGTCTAAAGCGTACGCAGTGACCATTCCTTCACGGTCGGCGATCATTGCGCCACCGAGACGATGCGGGAGGTCTCCACACCACGGCATCCAGCCGGAATGGTTTTGGTGCAACATGGCGGTACCACGAGTGGTAGTCATCAGGAGTGAACGGAAACCAATTAGCCCACGACTCGGACATTCAAAAGTGATGACGGTGCGGCCCGGATCACCTGAACGCAAATCGGTTACGCGACCTTTGCGTGGCGCCAAAGCTTGAGTAACAGCGCCTACATATTCGTCGGGCACGTCACACACACCGCGCTCAAGGGGCTCAAATTTTTTTCCGTTGACTTCTTTGGTGATGACTTCGGGGCGGCTGACTTGAAGTTCAAAACCCTCGCGTCGCATTCCTTCAATCAAAACAGCCAACTGCAATTCGCCCCGTCCAGCAACTTCCATAACGTCGGCTGAGTCAGTCTCGTGCAACTTGATAGATACGTTTCCGAGAATCTCTTTTTTTAAACGATCAATTAAGTGACGACTGGTGAGGTACTTGCCATCGCGTCCAGCAAATGGCGAGGTATTGACACCAAAAGTCATGCGGAGTACCGGTTCGTCGACCGTGAGTCTTGGAAGCGCTACAGGAGTTTCAGTAGAAGCAATCGTGTCGCCAATTTCAACTTCGGGGAAACCAGCAACAACAAAGAGGTCGCCCGCACGTAGTTCGTCAACTTCGATGCGACTGACGCCCATGTAAGCCATCAACTGAGACAAACGCCGCTTCAACGGCGGTTGCCCCTCAGCGAACTCTTCTTCGAGTAAGGCCACGTTCTCGCCTTTGCGCATCACGCCTTGGTACACGCGACCAATGGCCAAACGTCCGAGATATTCAGACGCGTCTAGGTTGGTCACAAGGGCCTGGAGAGGAGCGCTTGAGTCTCCTCCTGGAGCGGGAATTCGATCGAGAATGGTGTCGAGCAACGAAGAAAGGTCGGCGTCAAGTGCAGGCATTCCGAGACCCACCATGGTGCGGCCTTCCCGAGCAACGGCCGAAATGACTGAAAAGTCAATGTGGTGGTCGTCAGCCTCTAGGTCGATGAACAACTGATAGACCTCATCGAGAACTTCTTCGGCTCGAGCATCTCCACGATCAACCTTGTTGATGACAACGATGGCTGGAAGATTGAGCGACAATGCCTTCTGCAGCACGTAACGAGTTTGCGGAAGCGGGCCTTCGGCGGCGTCAACTAGAAGCAAAATGCCGTCAACCATGGTGAGGGCTCGCTCTACTTCGCCACCGAAGTCGGCGTGACCAGGAGTGTCCACCAAGTTGATCTTGGTGTCCTTGTAGATCACCGAGGCAGCTTTGGCCAAAATGGTGATGCCTCGCTCACGTTCTTGGTCGTTGGAGTCCATGACACGATCGACCACCGCTTGGTGGGCTGCGAAAGTTCCGGTGGCACGCAAAAGAGCGTCCACAAGAGTTGTTTTTCCATGGTCAACGTGCGCGACTAACGCGACATTACGTAGTTGTGTATACATATCAGTTGTAAACAACCGGCTTAAGCCAGGTCGTCGTCCTCGTCCTCAGCCTCAATCTCGTCTTCATCGTCAAACACGACTCCGTACTTTTCGGCTAAGGCTGCGTACTCATCATCTTGAGAACGCGGTTGCGACTCTCCACCACCAAGGCCGAGGTCAGAGGCGCTGGGGCCTGCTTGCTTCAATTTTCTCGCTTCTTCGAAACGACGATGACGACCCTTTTTCACGGCAGGGCTCCGAACTTATGAGAGGGTAGACGATGGTTACGAATCCGATTGGCACAGGTCTGAAAACAAGCACCGACACAAATTCGACCGAGTCTGGTGACTGCTCACAAGACTTGGCGCTCAAGATTGTAGAACCAATTGACCTCTATTTGTGGGAACTTCAGTCTGTTTCATGATTTTTCAGTGTGCCGCGAGTAACTATCACGACCCTAAACGAGTGATTTATTGGGTTTCGTACCGATTTGTGGAGGTAACGACTAGAACGGACTTGAGGCCGCGATCATCTTAATTCCACCCTTGCCATCAAAGGACAGCCCCGCTCGACCCTGCAGGAGGTCGTCAAGCTGGTCTCCTATGAGGTGGTGACGCCAGCCGTCCCCCAGACGGGCATGGACATCTTTACGGAGGAAAGCCACGATGTCGTTGCGCGTTGCGAGCAATGCAGTGTCGACATTTTCAAGGCGGGCGACTTCGCTAATCCATGCCGAAATCAACGTGATTGCGGGCCGTAGGTGGCGCTCAACATCCTCACCTTCAGTGACCGAGTTTTCAATGGGGTTCTCTTTGCCACGAGCGACTGCCGCCAGGATCTCCTGCCCAATGGATCCTCGCGTATGGCGATCATCCACGCCCCGTGCCTGAGCAAGTTCGGCGAGATTGGTCGGCTCACGTTGCGAGATTCCTTGAAGGGCTAAGTCGGGAAGAACCTGGCGCGGAGGAATATCACTCGCCATGGCCCGCCGTTCGCGCCATTCGGCCAATGCGGCTAAAATTCCTCGTGTGCGAGGTTTGAGAGCACGTACATCCTTTTGTTTTTGCCATGCATCGGCAGGATTACCCGGACCAACCTTGCGCTGACGCAATTCTTCGCAAGCGTCAGTCGCCCAAGATAAACGTTGGCGTTCTTCAAGTTCAGCGGTGAGCAAATCATGAATTTCCAGCAAGTGCTCAACATCTGAAGCGGCGTATGACTTTTGTCCGTCGGTAAGGGGACGTCGGAGCCAGTCGGTAAGCCGGTCACCTTTAGGCAATACCAATTTGAGCTCTGAATTCACCAGAGATGCAAGGGAAGGCGATGAATAACCGAGGAAACCTGCGGCAATCTGCGTATCGAAAATTCTTTCGGGGACGGTGCCCAATGCGTGAGTCATAACATCAAGGTCTTGCTGGGCTGCGTGCAGGATGATGAGATGTTGAGGACCAAATACACGTTTCAACTTGGAAGCGTCGCATGACAACGGGTCGACGATTGCGATTCCGTCTGACCACGCCAGTTGAATTAGAGCCAATCGTGGGAAGTAAGTTTTCTCGCGATGAAACTCCGTGTCGAGAGCGATGCGACCTTGTGATTGCAAACGATCAAGTAGGAGATCCAACTCATGATCGTCATCAATCCATTCAAAAGTTATTGGCAACGCGTTACTCACTAGGTTGACTTCCCTCAACGACAGCATGGCCTTGCACGATCCAACCCATGGTGCCGCCCGCAATATTGATCAACCTTATGGAGTGCTGAGAGAGGTACTCGCACGCTTGTCCACTTCGACCGCCGGCCTTACAGATCACGTAGGTGACTCCCCCTTGGGGGTTACGAAACTCCTCGACTCGCTGCGGTACTTCGTTGAGGGGAATATGAATTGCTCCAGGCACATGGCCATCGATGTACTCATCGGTCTCGCGGACGTCGATCAGAAAGACCGATTCTGATTGAGAGAAAATTTCTGCAAAATCGGAGACTGAAATTTCTGAATACTGCAAAGCCATATTCCCAAACTAGCCCTTTACTTGTCGAAATATCTCCATGTCGAGTGGAGAGTTGATGTTGGTGAGAATCGACTCGGGCACCGATAACGGGCGCCGATGTAATTCGCTCCAGGCCCGCATGATGGAACGTTCGCCTTGATCGAACTGTTCAGCAATAATCGGCAAGGATGATTCGACTCGCCACGCTGCGCACAAAGGTTGTGCCCCCGTAGTGCTTGGATCCGCAGCACTGTGGGTATAACTCAAATCCATTTCATCAACTTCGCTAACGCTCTGACCGGTGCCGCTCTGATCGGTCATGGCTCGCACTAAAGCCGCAACGATGTCTGCCGTCAGCGACCACAGGTCCACTGCGACAATGATTGCAATCCCCCGTTGAGCGTGGCGTAGGGCGGACAAGATGCCGGTGATCGGTCCAGAGTCAGGAGTCGGATCTTGAATGACAAGCCACGGAAAGTTTGTTGCTGGTACAAATCTGGCGCCGGCAACAAAGACGCCTTGCGGGCACAAGGGTTCAAGTAATCGACACTGACGTTCAACTGCAGTTTGACCATGTACGGAAATGAGGGCTTTATCTGTGCCCATACGCCGACTTTGACCGCCGGCCAAAACATATCCCCGTACCTCGGTTTCAGAAAACCTATGACTGAGATGCCGAGAATTCATCGTTGGGAATTCCCGAAGGATCAAGTTGCAATAGGAAAAGGTGGCACCGTTCGGCTTCATCGCTTTCGCCAATCGCCTCGGCCATTTTGTGTAAACCAAGAAGGCAACGCAAGAAACCATGATTGGACTCTTGGTTCCATCTGACATACCCAGAACCCCGCCAACCGTTTTGACGCAAGGTATCAAGACCTCGGTGGTACCCGATGCGGTAGTAGGCGTAACGCTCAAGATTGTCCCGACCGAAGTCTCCGATATTGGCCCAAGCCAACAAGGAACGTGGATGGTGACTGACGACGACAGCGAGAGCTTCTCGGCGAGATTCGACAGCAACTGAAAGTGCTTGCGATAATTCATGACGAATCGCGGGATCCTCCAGCGGAATGACCGTTGTAGGCGGCCCTTGAGGCGTCAAGCTAATGGGATTGAGAGGTTGTGGTGTGGTACTTGACATGTCGTCAGAGTATCGCTGAATGAGTAGGTATACCTGACGCTAGGGCAACGGGTTGCATAGTCTGAACTTATGACGCCTTCTGCCGTGACCAGTTTTGTTTCGATTGCTACGTGGGCCTTTAATGACGGCCAACTCAAGAACCTCACGACATTTGGCGCGTTTGTACCAATTGTGATTGGTCTCATTATTTTCAAGTTTGCGGTGAGCGCGATTGTGCGTTCAATTGTATTGATTGTCGCCCTCGCCTTGGGAGTACTGATTTACAGTCAGCGAGCAGAGATCTCGGATTGTGTAGACAATGCAAAGGCCAATGCTGAAACATCACTTGGTAAAGTTGATTGCAAAGTTCTTGGAATTGATCTCAAGTTTGACCTTCAAGACCAAGTCCCCTGAGCAACGCGTTGAATCAGCGGTCGTACGAGTAAATTCACGAACTCATCTGGAAAGCCCGAGTGAGCGTTGTGACGAGCGCCCTCAATCATGACCGAGTGACAATCGGGTTGTTGTCCCAACAGTTCGGCGCTGGCTTGAAGATGCGGTTTAGAAAGAGACCCGTAACCCGCAATAAGTGGTCCCCGCACTTGGTCAAGATCCCAAGGTTTGTGGAGACGAATATCACCGAGTTCGCCAACGAGGGCTGCTCCTTCTGCTCTCCTTTGTTGACGGGTGAACTCTGGTAAAGCTTCCCAACGGCGATGACCGATGAATCGTCGCATAAAGGTTTCGGCGGCCTCTTCTGGTTCGTGAGCCATAGCCACAGCGGCACTGCCACCCGAATCTTTTGGCCACCAAGGTTCCCAACTCATCGGACTCTCATAAACCACAAGTCCGGAAACCTGATTGGGAAAACGTTGGGCAAAGGCTAATGCGACCGCCCCGCCGAAGCTATGACCGACAAGAACAATCGGTCCATTGCCTTGGGCGAAGTGAATCACTTCGCGCAAATCTTCAATGTGTTCATTCATTGAAAATGCGCCCTGCTGATGAACTGATTTTCCGTAGCCACGTCGATCATACGAAATAACACGGTGATCATCACCCATTTTGCGAGCAACACGAGCAAAGGCAGCCTGTCGATCCATACTGCCGTGGATCAAAATGAGGGTGAGAGTGTCTGAATCACTCGTTGTGCCTAATTCGGACGCTCCATGAAATCGAACGCTCTCAATTACACCGCTTCGACCCATACAAATACATCTTGCCACGCGTAACCTGATGAGCGATGGAAGTACTACTGATTCGACACGCAATTCCGATTCGACGCGAACTTGAAAGCGGAATAGCCGACCCTGAGTTGGCCAATGACGGGCTCAAACAGGCTGAGTTGATGGCTCAGTATCTGGCAAGCGAAAAACTCAATGCTATTTATGCCAGTCCGATGCAAAGAGCACAGCAAACTGCTCAACCACTCGCATTGTTACAAGGGTTGAGCATCACAACAGTAGACGGTGTCGCTGAATACGACAAAAACAGCAATCAGTATGTACCTGTTGAAGAACTTAAAGCTGGGAACGATCCGCGATGGCAGGAAATGCTTCGTGGTGAATGGACGTCGGCGGATGAAACTGAAGACGAGTTCATCAAACGAACTGTGACTTCAATTGAGGGAATCATCGCCGAGCACGCTTCACAGAAAGTCGCGATTGTGTGTCACGGCGGAGTGATTAATGCCTACATTTGCCACGTTTTAGGACTGGAGAATCAACGGGGATTCTTTTATCCGAACTACACGTCAATCCATCGTATCGCCGCAGCAGGCAGCGGCGAACGTAGCATCGTGACGCTGAATGAGACGTCGCATTTGCGCGGTTCAGGTTTACCAATTGGATTATTCCAGAAGTAATTGAGTAAGGAATTAACGATGTCTGAAAAATTGCCACGAGAAGAATCAGATATCAATGGTCTCATTCGTCATTTAGATGCTTCGGTGTCACCTACTCATTCGGTTGACTATTCGGCTCAACGACTTCAATCAAATGGTTTCGCTGAATGTTCATTTGCAAATATGAACGAGAGTTTGCCAGCAAAAGGCTTTATGTCTGATGCTGGACTTCTGTTGGCGTGGAACCAGTCAGAATCGCCTACTCAACGTTTTCATATAGTTGGAGCCCATACCGACTCGCCGTGCCTCAAGGTCAAACCTCTCCCCGATTTTGGCTCCTTCAATTGGAAGCAGATCGGCGTCGAGGTATACGGCGGAATATTGAATAGCTCGTGGTTGGATCGCGATCTTGGCTTAGCCGGTCGTGTGGTGCTCGAAGACGGTTCAGTCAAGACAATTCGGATTGATCAGGCCATGGCACGAATTCCACAATTAGCAATTCATCTGGATCGAGACGTCAATGAACGGGGTCTGATTCTTGATAAGCAGATCCATCTTGCTCCCATCTGGGGTCTTGGCCAGTACCGCCCGGGCGAGTTCGCTGAGTTCATCGCTTCGAGTCTTGCCGTTTCGGTTCACGACATTGCTTTTTGGGACATTGCTCTTTTTGATCTCACTCGAGCGTCGCAGCTGGGTGCCGATCGTTCATTGTTGGCGAGTGGTCGCCTTGATAATCAGATTTCGTGTTGGGCCGCAACAGAGGGATTGATTGCTGCAAGCACAAACGCCAATGCCGAAGGCACTACTTCTGTGATTGCTCTTTTTGATCATGAAGAAGTTGGTTCGGAAAGTACGCACGGAGCCTCGGGTCCACGTTTGGCCTGGTTGCTTGAAGCATTGCATTCCGGTAGTCGCGCTCAGTTCCATGAAACTCTTTCGCGTTCGCACTGTATTTCGGCTGACAACGCTCACGCGATACACCCCAATTATCCCGACCGTCACGAACCTCATCATCGTCCGCTTCCGAATATGGGTCCGGTACTGAAAGTCAATGCCAATCAGCGTTACGCGACGAGTCCCGAGTCGGCGGCGATCTTCTTGAGGGCATGTGCTTCAGCCGAAGTGAATCATCAAATCTTTGTGAGCAAAAACAGCATGCCGTGTGGATCAACAATTGGACCGATTACTTCAACCCAACTCGGTATTCCGACGGTTGATGTTGGTGTGGCGCAACTCTCGATGCACTCTGCTCGCGAACTTTGTGGAGCCAACGACCCAGCGTTGCTTGCGAAAGTTTTACAGCACTACTTCAGCGAATAGTGATTTACCTAATAGCCGCACTTACCTTGGGCTTGATCAAATAGCAGTTGTAATTGTTCGTGGAGTTGTGCGGTTACTTCTTTGACTGCAGTTCTCGGCATTCGTCCATCAACAGCTGTCGGAACTGGGATGGGTTTTCCAATAATCACCACGAGTTTTCTTGGGAAGATGAATTTTGCTCCTTTGCCCATTACTCGTTCACTACCACCGATACCGACCGGGATAATTGACACTCCAGCTTTGCAAGCAACATAAGCAGCGCCATCCATGAGTGGCTGCACGACTGGGCCAGACTTACGTTCACCCTCGGGAAAGAGGACGAGTGGCTCGCCCGACTTCAAAACTTGAATTGCCCGAACAATTGCTTCGCGATCTGCGCTTCCGCGAGTCACCGGAAACGCGCCAAGTGCTGACAACATCCAATTCAAAGGTTGGTGTTTCCACATTGTGTCTTTGCCCATGAAACGCATTCGTCGTCGCGTGCAACCTGAGGCAATGGGTGTGTCGATGTAACTGCGATGCACTGGCGCCAAAATGAATGAGCCGGTTGTCGGAATGTTTTCTTGTCCAGTCACCGTCATGCGGCAGTATGTGCGGCAGATAGAAACCACTAATGCACGGATGACCTGGTAAAAGGAACGACTCCCGAGATCATTGCCAGCCAACTTTGATTCAACCGCACTCATTTCAATCTTTCCACTACTAACTTGACAATTGAGCTGACAATGTCTTCAATGGAACGATTGCTGGTGTCAACGACCACAGAGTCGGCTGATTCTTGTAGCGGACTATCTGATCGAGTCGAATCCTTCAAATCTCTTTCTGCAATAGAACGTTCGATTTCAGCAACGTCTCCCCCAGCTTCGGCTACTCGCCGCTCAGCGCGCACTCGTGGCGAAGCAGTGAGATACACCTTAAGAAGAGCGTCTGGAAAAACCACAGTCCCGATATCGCGACCTTCAATAACTCCTCCCCTATTGAGGTCACTCCATAAGCGCTGACGATCGCGCATGTTTGATCGAACACGAGAGTTAGCTGCGACGGTACTCACCGCACTTGTCACTGCGATCGATCGAATATCAGTTGTGACGTCAGTTCCGTTGGCAACAACCAAGCCGTTCGCCATGACGAGATCCATGTTCTCGGCGACCGCTCCTACGACTGATTCATCATGTACATCTATTCCAGAAGCTAAAGCCAAACTTGTTACCGCGCGAAACATCGCTCCAGTATCGAGATACTTCAACTGCAGAGCGCTAGCGAGAGCTTTCGCCACACTTGATTTACCAGCGCCAGCCGGACCATCAATTGCTACAACAACGTTTTTGCTCATGGACGTACTACCAACTTGTTCCAACTGGACGACCTTCGTCGTACCCAGCTGATCCTTGAATTCCGATGACAGCACGTTCGTGGAAATCTTCGACTGTTGCGGCACCCGCATACGTAAAGGAACTGCGCACTCCAGCAACGATCTGGTCAATGATGTCCTCAACGCCAGGGCGCTCAGGATCGAGATACATCCGTGATGTTGAAATACCTTCTTCGAAGAGTTCTTTTCGAGCTCGATCAAACAAACCTTCACGACGAGTTCGGTTGCGCACTGCTCGGTTCGAAGCCATTCCGAAATTCTCTTTGTACAAACGACCTTCAGGATCACGCATTGTGTCTGCCGCTGATTCGTATGTTCCTGCAAGCCACGAACCAAACATGACATTGCCCGCTCCCGCAGCCAAAGCCAGGGCGACGTCTCGTGGGTAGCGAACTCCTCCATCGGCCCAAACAGATCCGCCGAGACGACGAGCTTCATTAGAACATTCAAGAACTGCCGAAAATTGCGGGCGACCGACTCCAGTCATCATTCGGGTGGTGCACATTGCTCCTGGTCCGACTCCAACTTTCACAATGTTGGCACCGGCATTGATGAGGTCGCGGGTGCCGCTAGCGGTCACGACGTTGCCCGCAACAATGATTGCCTCTGGAGCAGCTTTGCGCGCTTCTTCAACTGCGGTAATCATCCGAGTCTGATGTCCATGCGCGGTATCGACGACCAAAACATCAACGCCCATTGCATGCAACTGCTTCGCCTTGATTGCTGGGTCACCGTTGACACCAATTGCTACTGCAGTCAAAAACTCGTTGCGGTTGTTGAGGGCGGGTGTATACAACGTTGAGCGCAATGCTCCGCGTCGAGTGACGCATCCGATGAGGCGTCCGTCTGTGTTGGTGACTGGAGCAGCGGTCAATCGTTGGTTTGACAATGCATGAAAAATCTCTTCTAAATCGGTGTCCTCTTGAATACACAACAATTCTGTCGACATGACATTGTGTAGTTGCGTAAATCGGTCGTAACCAACAGCGTCAGCTTCGGTAAAAATGCCGAGTGGTCGCTGATCAGTATCGGTCACGATGACAACCCCGTGAGCGCGTTTATGAATCAAGCTGAGAGCCTCTCCAACTGTGTCAGTGGGAGTCAAAGTGATTGGTGTTTCATAAACAGGGTGACAACTTTTAACAAACTTCACGACCGATTCAATGACATCGAGCGGAATGTCCTGTGGAAGAACCACGAGGCCTCCTCGACGTGAAACTGTTTCGGCCATTCGTCGTCCAGCAACGGCGGTCATATTGGCCACGACCAGTGGAATCGTGGTGCCGATGTTGTCGGGAGTGGACAAGTTCACGTCAAGACGAGAGCCAATATTGGACATGCTGGGGACCATAAAGACGTCGTTGTACGTCAAGTCGTATGGCGGTGGTATTTCATTTAAGAATTTCACGGGCAGAAGCCTGCTCTCTGAGGTTGCGCCTATGGGCGCAATAAGGCTAGGCGGTATCTTGACCTACATGGAGCATCTTTCGACTAAGGGAAACACTGGGTCGTTGTCGGTCGTCTTGGTGCACGGTTGGGGCGGTTCTTTTGAGTCCACATGGCGTTCGAGTGGCTTCGCTGATCTCCTCGAAGATGCTGGGCGTCAGGTCATTGGGGTCGATCTACTTGGCCATGGGTCGGCGCCGAAACCCCACGAACCCGAGGCTTACAGCGATTTAACTCAGCGAATTCTGGATTGCTTGCCCGATGAGCCCTGCGATCTTGTCGGTTTTTCGCTTGGTGCGATCACCCTGCTGCAACTGGCGATCAATCACCCAGAGCGGGTCCGAAGTTTGGTCCTCGCTGGAATTGGGCGCAATGTCATTGATCGTGATGAATCGGGCTCACACGATGTTCTGGTTCAAGCGCTTGAAGGCACAGAGTTTCCCGACAACAATTTGGCGCGCCTCTTTGTGCAATACGCCGATCAACCGGGCAACGACCGAATCGCACTGACGGCGATCATGAAACGTGATCGCGCTCCGTACACGCCAGAACAACTCGCACGAGTCACTTGTCCTGTTCTGGTGGCTATTGGCGATCAGGATTTTGCTGGACCTGGCGATGGTCTCGTGAACTTGTTGCCAAATGCGCGTCTAGTCGTACTAAACAAATGCGATCATTTCGCAACGACCGAGAATTTCGATTTCTTCGATGCGGCTTTGGCTTTCTTGGAAGCATCACTTCCTTGAGGCAAGGTGTGATTGGTTCAGATGTTGCACGTGCTGTAGAGATTGTGCGAAACGGTGGGCTCGTCGGCTTACCGACTGAAACCGTTTACGGTCTTGCGGCTGATGCTTCCCAGAAAACAGCAATTGGCAAAATTTTCCGCGTGAAAGGTCGGCCTAATAATCATCCTCTCATTGTTCATGTTTCTTCTTTAGACGTGGCGCGAACCTGGAGTTCTCAATGGACTCATTCGGCAGAACTACTAGGTAGCACCTATTGGCCAGGACCGCTTTCGGTCATCGTCCAGAAATCTTCCATCGTGCTTGATGAGGTAACCGGAGGACACCAAACCGTGGCTGTGCGTGTTCCTGGACATGAGTTGGCATTGGAACTTCTTCAGCAATTTGGAGGAGGCTTAGCTGCTCCTTCGGCGAACAAGTTTGGCAAGGTGAGTCCAACCAACGCACAACATGTTCTTGATGATCTGGGAGATGACGTTGATTACATTCTCGATGGAGGTCCGTGTCGCGTTGGGGTTGAGTCAACCATTGTTGATTGCAGTCTTGAAGTTCCAGTGGTTTTGCGACCTGGAGGAATTACAGCTGAAGCAATTGAATCAATAGTTACGCTCGACAGAGTTGATTCAGGTGTCAGTCGAGCCCCAGGTATGTTGCTCGCTCACTACGCACCTATATGCGAGGTCGTTTTAGTAGAAAACATGCAACAAGCCCAGGGATCCTTTGATGATGCAAACAGCAAATACCGCATTCTTGATGCTTCAATTGACCCGACTTCGTTCGCGTCAGCAATGTATTCGCTTCTTCGGCAATGCGATGTCGATGGTGTTCAAAAACTTGTTGTCGTTCAACCCGGTCCGATCGGAATCGGACTAGCAATACGTGATCGTTTAACTAAAGCGGCTCTTGGTTCAGAAAACCAATCTCGTTAATTGTGCGTATCCAAAGATCGCGAATCGCGAGAATATTTACCTCTCGGTCGACGATGAAGCTAACCGTTGATGATCCTGCGTCGGGGACTATCTCCAATTGGCACCAGGTCAGAGGAGGGTCCTCGAGTTGAACCTCTAACAAGTATGGTGGCTCATCTGAACTCACGTC